>Ga0209278_1000050_pt1 | contig 242911 bp, 238 predicted proteins | sample JI81BgreenDNA_FD_187504 | JGI IMG/M metagenome (GOLD analysis project Ga0209278, IMG submission 187504) | Wastewater effluent complex algal communities from Wisconsin, to seasonally profile nutrient transformation and Carbon sequestration -... | ecosystem: Engineered > WWTP > Effluent > Algae... | reverse complement strand
CTTCCGAACAGGGTTGCAAAGGTAAGAAGCTTTTTCTTTTCAGCAAGAAGTTTTTTTAAAACTTTTTTCCCCGCTTTTATTCCGAACTGTCAAGACACAATAACCATCCTAACAAACTCCTTCTTCTAAACTTTCCCCGACTCCGTTCGCGTCGTTTGGGAGTGCAAATATCCGAGGATTTTATCGGCTAGCAATACCCATTTCAACATTTTCTCATTCTTTTCTCTAAGTGACTGAATCTGAAAAGGAAAAATTTCACCAAATAAAAAAGCCCTGTGAGGTTCATTCACAGGGCCCTTGAATCAGTTTATTTTGCAGTTTACAGCTTTTTCAATACAATATTTCGCCAATAAACCTTTATACCTCCACCATCATGAATCTGAAGTAGCACTCCGCCTTTTCCCTGACCAATTTTCACGTCAGAATAGTTTACCATTTCGACTCCATTTACATAGGAGGTAACATTATCTCCTTTCACAACAATTTTCATCTTATTCCATTCACCAAACTTCAAGGCTTTGTCTTTAGCAGGATCTGGTTTGATCAACCATCCTCTTCCATAAGACTCGTAAATTCCACCTGTGTCGTTACCTGGAGGAGCTACTTCTACTTGCCAGCCGGACACTTTGGTACCGTCTACGGTTGATCGGATAAATACACCACTGTTACCATTTGCTTCCTGCTTGAACTCGAGTTCAATTTCAAAATCCTGATAATTTTCCTCTGTACCTAAATAGCCATAGCCTTTGTCAGGTCCACTTTCAGATACTAAAAGTCCATCTTGGACATACCATTTCTCAGTTCCGTAGATCTTCCAGCCTGAAAGGTCTTTTCCGTTAAACAATTTTACTTTCTTTTGCGCGAATGATACTTGTGCTACTACTAGCATCAATGCAAGGAGGATGATTTTTTTCATAGGGGTCTAATTTTAATATTTTTGAACCAAACAGGATCACCGTGATCCTGTAATGCTATTAGGCCTTTTTTGGCAATTTTATAATCGGGAAAGTCATTCCATTTTCCTGAGTTTCTCCTAGCAGTCCAATCTTCAGAATAAGGAACAAACTCTACTGTCTTTTTCCCATTCAGCCAATAGCTTGCTCCTTCTAGAGAAAACACGATTTTAGACGTATTCCATTCGCCTGCAGGCTTGACCACACCTTCATAATCCGGCTCGTACATGGCATAATCCGCAGCGAGTGATTGCCACTTTTCCAAAGGCTGAGCAAACCCTAACTGATCGATCACCTGATATTCCGGGCCAGTATAATAAGGAGCCTTGTATTTAGGACCTTCTACTACATGGTAGAAAACACCAGAATTTCCTCCAAGGGAGATTTTCCAGGTAAATTCCATCTCAAACTCTTCAAATTCCATTGGTCCAAAAACCACATCTCCACCAAAGTCCTCTCCTCCTGTGGCCCCGAGTCCTTTCATCGCACCGTCTTCAATAATCCAGTTCGAAGGGGTAGAATCACCATTGAATGCTCGCCAACCGTCCATCGTCGTACCATCAAACAATAGCATCCAACCTGCCGCTTTTTCTTCTTCAGTCAGTGAATTGTCAGGCACGACAACTTCCTCTACTACCGCCTCGGTAGTTTCTTCTGTTTTGGGCCCACAGGAAAATCCTATTCCAAGTAAAAGGGCCCACATGAGGTATCTCTTTTTCATAATTTTTATATCAGTTTCATTGTTACTGGATCCCACTTAATAAACTTATCCTGGAAATAGCTGTCGTTGCAAAGCAAGGCCGGTGCGGCAGCTCTGAATCCAAATATAGGATCCTCTGCTACTGTACCACCCGTGCGGATTGCTCTAAACCAATTTCCAAAATGATCATAATGTGCACCTTTCCAAGAACGCTCTGCTTTATAAGACATTTCACGAGGAGGCAGAATCTTAGCTCGATCCTCTTCTCCCGATGCAGCCCTTAATTTAGCTTGTTCTTGCATAAAAGGATCATCACTTTCTGCATTGCTATTCAATTTGACTACGACCTCTTCCCATTTGACATCCATGGAACCTTTGGTGCCGACAATTCTAAGGTAAGTAGTGCCCGAAGTACCATCTACAAAATTACATCTCAATGAAAGATTGAATCCTGGATGCTCAGGAGTCTCAGGATAATCAAAACTACCCAATAGCACGTCAGGAACTTCTCTGCCATCTTTCCAGTATCTCAAGCCTCCCAATGAGGCAATCTTGCTGGGCCCTTTAGAATTGGTAATAAAATGCAAGCTGGTGAATAGGTGAACAAATAAATCACCTGACATACCTGTGCCATAGTCCAGGTAATTTCTCCATCGGAAAAAGCGCAAAGGGTCCCAGTTCCTTTGTGTAGTATTGGAAATGTATCGCTTCCAGTCCACCGTTTTCTCATTTCCGTCAGCAGGCACATTGTATTGCCACGCACCTTCGGGAGACATTCTCGCCCAAAATCCCTCCGCATAAACGATATCTCCTATCGCTCCTGCTGCAAGCAATTCCTTGGCTTTCTCATTTCCCAAAGAAGAAATGCCTTGGGAACCCACTACCATCACTTTCCCTGATTTTTTCCAGGCATCAATCACTTCCTGACCTTCTTTAACCGAATGGACCATGGGCTTTTCACAATACACGTGCTTTCCGGCATTAAGAGCATCTACAGATATCTGCTTATGCCAAGAATCTGGAGCTCCAATAATGACAGCATCCACATCGGCTCTTTTCAAAACCTCTTTGTGGTCTTTGGTCAGAAAAAGATGATCACCCCATTTCTTTTTTGCTGCTTCTAATCTTCCATCATAGAGATCGCAAACCGCCACCAAAGACACATTGGCATGCTGCAAGGCAGTATTGGTATCTTCTGTGCCCATAATTCCCGCACCGATCAGTGCAAGTCTGATAGGCTTATCAGCCGCATCCTCAGCTAATCGATTGAGGTACTCGACTCGGCTTCCATCTGCCTCTGCTACAAAGACAGGTGCAAAAGCGGCTGCTCCAGTGGTCAATCCCAATTTCTTGAGAAAGCCTCTTCTATTATCTTTCATGGTAAAAAAACAGGTTTAATGTTACAGGCGAAAAGTTAATTGAATTTTTTAAAAAAGTACCGAGTGGTATGTCTAATTTTTACCAATGGATTTCCTTCGATTGATTGGGCTTTCTTTATAATCTTCGGAAATAATCAGCAGAATGAATCAATCGGCTTCCGTACCAAGAAAAAAGCTCTCCATCAACCAGTTTAATCTGGCAATTGGGTAGAAGCCTAGCGTAAAAATCAAGGTGTTTTTCTTTGAATGGATACGGTTCTGAGCTCAACAACAAAAAGTCCGGATTGAGTTTTTCCAAATCTTCCCTTTCCAAAACCGGATACCTCGAGGATTCAACTAGGTTTTCAAATCCTGCCTTTTCCAACATCACATTGATAAATGTGTGCTGACCTGCGACCATGATGGGCTCATTCCAAATCAGATAGACACAGGTTCCTTTTTTTGGAATAGGTGTTTCAAAGGAGAGGCGAATCTTCTGAACGAGTTCTTTGGCTCTTTCTTCCTTTTGGGTGATTTCCCCGATTTGTTCGATCATCTGATAATTATCCTCCAGAGAAAAAATATCACTCATCCAAACCGGATACTTTTCAGCTATTTTTTCAATGCCTTCACGATCATTTTCCTCCTTGTTTCCAATGATCAAGTCAGGTTTCAGCGAATCAATTACCTCAAACCGGTAATTTTTGGTCCCCCCAACAATGGCTTTACTTTTTCTTAGGTGTTTTGGGTGAATGCAAAACTTGGTGACTCCGACTATCCTTTCCTCCAAACCCAAATCCACCAATAGCTCTGTCTGCGATGGTACCAAGGAAATGATCCGTTCAGGAGGCTTGGCAAGAGAAATAGTTCTGTGGAGTTGATCAGTGAAGTGCATGATTGAAAAAGTTATTGGTTATCAGTTATTGGAAAATAGTGAATTAACTCTTTCAACAATAACCGATAACCAATACCCTATTAACTGATATATCTGAAATCAAAACTTGGATCGAAGTCCACCAAGAACGCATGCATCAGATCGATGACCTGCTCGATATCCTGTTTGCTTGCAGTCTCCACTGTCGTGTGCATGTATTTCAACGGAAGTGAGATCAAAGCAGAAGGCACCCCTTCGTTGGAATAAGCAAAGGCATCTGTATCTGTACCGGTACTTCTGGAGGCTGCTGCCCGCTGAAAAGGAATCTCGTGTTTCCGAGCAGCGGCAATAATTAAATCCAACAGCTTCTTATGAACAGAAGCACCATAGGTTAATACCGGGCCTTTCCCTGCAGCCTGGTCGCCACTTGTCACCTTATTATATAGAGGTGCCGTGGTATCATGACACACATCAGTAATAATTGCCAAGTTGGGCTTGATTCGATGGGCGATCATTTCAGCTCCACGAAGACCGATTTCCTCCTGAACGGCATTGACGATATAAAGACCAAAAGGCAATTGTTTTCCTGATTCTTTGATCTTTCTAGCTACTTGAGCAATCATGAAGCCCCCAATTCGGTTGTCAAGCGCGCGTCCTGACCAGAATTTCCCATTGAGTTCGATTAATTCATCCTGGAAAGTGATCACGCAGCCGACATGGATTCCCATTTCCTCCACTTCAGCTTTGGAACGAGCTCCGACATCAATGAAAATATTATCCAAAGTAGGCGCATCTTCTTTTCCTTCCTTTCGAACATGGATGGCTGGCCAACCGAAAACTCCGGGAACGATCCCTTTGTCGGTATGGATATTCACCCGCATCGATGGAGCAATCATATGGTCCGAGCCACCATTTCGGCGAACATAGATGTAACCGTCGTCTTTGATGTAATTGACAAACCAGCTGATCTCATCCGCATGGGCTTCAATCACCACTTTATACTCTGCTTCGGGATTGATCACTCCGACAGCTGTTCCGTAATTGTCCGTGAAGTAGGTGTCTACAAAAGGCTTAATGTAATCTAGCCAAATCTGCTGTCCTGAGGCTTCAAAACCTGTTGGGGAGGCGTTGTTGAGGTAGCTGGTGAGAAAGTGATGAGAGGTTTCGAATTTACTCATATTGTTTACCGTCAGTTATTGGTTATTAAGTTATTGGTTTGAGGAGCCTGTTTTTGCTTATTGCAAATAGCTGATGTATCCATTGAGGAACCTCAAGCAATCATCATGTAATACTCTAAATTCATTCAATTCTAAATCATTGATATAGTTTTCATCAAAGGCCACGATAATGTGGTCTAACGTTTCATTGAAAGATCCTCTTGAAATCCGACAGAATTGGATGTTTTCTTGATAAAAGAACCTGCCATATCCTTCTGCGGTGTTATTGGTAATAGACCTTGAGGATTTTCTGATTTGAAGAGTCAGCGCGTACTTCTCTTCAGGAGGGAATTTTTTAACCACTTTTTGGACAAAAACTCTAACCTCCCTTGCCTTTTTCCAAACTTCCAAATCCTCAAAAGTCCTTATGCTCATAGTAATCTTTGGATAGCAAAAATTTCTAAATAACTCAATAACCAATAACTTTTCTTTAAAGTGGAATATTCCCATGCTTCTTTCTAGGCAGCTTATCCACTTTGTTTTCAAGCATTTTAAAGGCTTTGATCAATTTGATTCGGGTGTCAGAAGGGACGATGACTTCGTCGATAAATCCCCGATGTGCCGCGCGGTAAGGATTGGCAAATTTGGCAGTGTATTCGTCCACTTTCTCCTGAAGTTTGGCTTCCGGATTTTCGGCTTCCGCGATTTCTTTTTTGAAGATAATTTCAGCAGCACCCTTTGCTCCCATCACCGCGATCTCGGCCGTCGGCCATGCGTAATTCATATCCGCACCAATGTGCTTGGAGTTCATCACGTCATAGGCTCCACCATAGGCTTTACGGGTAATGACCGTGATTCTCGGAACAGTCGCTTCCGAAAATGCATACAGCAACTTCGCTCCGTTGGTAATGATGCCGTTCCACTCTTGATCCGTTCCCGGCAAAAAGCCCGGTACATCTACCAACACCAATAAGGGCACATTAAAGCTATCGCAAAAACGGACAAATCGAGCTGCCTTGACAGAGGCATGATTATCCAGCACTCCTGCCATGGATTGTGGCTGATTTCCTACGATTCCGACACTTCGACCAGCGATACGGGCAAAACCTACCACGATATTATCCGCATAGTTTTCATGGACTTCCAAGAAGGATTCCTCGTCCACAATTCCCCGCACCACATCCCGCATGTCGTAAGGGTGGTTTGGATTTTCAGGAATGATCGTGTCCAAGGCCTTTCTCGACTCATCCTTTTTCAATTCATATGGATAGACAGGAGCTTGATCTTCGCAGTTTTGAGGAATGTAACTTAGCAAGCGCTTGATGTGATTGATCGCTTCAAGCTCATTGGCACAGGCAAAATGTGTCACACCAGACTTGGTGCTGTGGGTAGATGCTCCTCCGAGTTCCTCTGCGGTGACCGTCTCCTGAGTCACGGTTTTTACCACATTGGGTCCAGTCACAAACATGTAGGAGGTGTTCTCCACCATTAATATAAAGTCAGTGATCGCGGGGGAATACACTGCCCCACCCGCACAAGGCCCCATAATGGCAGAAATCTGAGGAACAACTCCTGAAGCCAAGGTATTTCTGTAAAAAATATCTGCGTAGCCTCCGAGAGAGTTAACCCCTTCCTGAATTCTAGCTCCTCCTGAGTCGTTCAATCCGATCACAGGAGCTCCGTTTTTCATCGCCAAATCCATGATTTTGCAGATTTTTTCTGCTTGAGTTTCAGAAAGTGAACCTCCGAAAATGGTAAAATCTTGAGAAAAAACATAGGTCAAGCGGCCGTTTACTTCTCCGTACCCGGTAATCACCCCATCTCCCAAGTAATGCTCTTTATCCAATCCAAAATCCTTGGCCCGATGCATCACAAACTTGTCGATTTCCTCAAAAGTCCCCTCGTCCAAGAGTAGATCTATTCGTTCTCTGGCGGTGAGTTTTCCTTTTTTATGCTGGGCTTCGATTCGGGCTTTTCCTCCACCCAGCTCAGCTTCGGCATTTTTCTTGGCCAAAAGCTCGATTTTGTCAGCATTGCTGGGAAGGGTATACAATGGATTCTTTGGGTCAGTCATATTCGGGGTTTTCGTTCTATCACCAAATATAGGCCCTTGAACGGATTGGGAAATTGAAAAATTTGAAGATTGAAAAATTGAAGGTTCAAAATCCATCTTAGCCTTTGATCAATTTCTTTTATCCTGATTATTAGCCCTAACCTTTTACTTTTCAAAAACTTTCTATATTCGCCCATCCAAAAATTTTGGCAGATTATGAGTACCAGAAAGGCTGCGGTGATCGACATGGGGACTAATACATTTCACCTACTATTGGTGGAATTAAGCGGTGTCGGTTTTAGAACACTCTATAAGGAAAAAATCCCGGTAAAACTCGGTCAGGGCGGTATCAGCCAGAATCAACTTGCCCCGGATGCCCAGAAAAGGGCTTTTCATACACTCAAGCATTTCAAAAACCTGATTGATGGTGAAGGAATCGATCAGGTTTTTGCTTTTGCTACCTCGGCAGTCAGAAATGCCGAAAACGGACCTGAATTCGTCCAAAAAGTCAAGGAAGATATCGGAATTGAAATCCATGTGATTTCCGGGGAAGAGGAAGCCCAATTGATTTATGAAGGCATCAACCTCTCCGGCTCGCTCAACGGTCATGTGAACTTGATGATGGACATCGGTGGTGGCTCAGTAGAATTTATCATCGGTACTTCTCAGGAAGTACTTTGGAAAAGGAGCTTTGAAATCGGCGGACAGCGCTTACTGGATGCTTTCCATTACCATGATCCGATTTTACCAGATGAGGTAGAAAAGTTGGAAAACTACTGTGAAAATGTGCTTCAACCACTCATCGCTGCCATTGAAACCTACAAACCAACTGGTTTGGTGGGAGCTTCTGGTACTTTTGACACCCTAACTGATATCTACTTCGAATCCATGCTGCAGTGCAAACTCACGGGACAGCATGTGTTTGAATTGCCCACGACTGAGTTTGAACGGATCTTTCAATTGCTCAAAACCAGAAACCGAGAAGAGCGCCTGAAAATCCCAGGAATGATTGCCATGCGTGTAGACATGATCGTGGTGGCTTCCTGCCTGATTGAGTTTATTCTTCGATACGTGCCGGTTGAGGCTATCGTCTGCTCACACTATTCCCTGAAGGAAGGCGCGGTTTCGAGATTGCTTTCCGGAAAAGTAGCGGTTTAATTTTTTTGCCACAAAGACGGTAAGGCACAAAGGGACAGTTTGAATTTGCAGAAAGGTCATTAAAACCCATCTGTTCATCTGTGGCTATTTGTATCATCAAAATTCAGATCTGATGGATTCTTCTAAAAGCCTTAATCTGGACTTTTTCATTTTTAAAAAATCATCTGTGCATCTGTGGCCTCACAGCCTATCTTTGTCCCACTGAAAATTCGAACCCATGCAAAATTTCTCCTACGATCACCTCTACCGCTTCACCTATGACATGCTGACCAAAATCGGCTGTCCGGAATCCGATGCCAAAATCGCCACGGAAGTGCTGCTTTCGGCGGACCTGCGCGGAGTAGATAGTCATGGGGTAGCTCGATTGAGCGGCTATGTGAGATTGTGGGAAAAAGGAAGAATCAACGCTACTCCTAATGTGCGCGTGACTTACGAAACTCCTTCCACAGCCGTGGTTGACGGAGATAGTGGATTAGGTTTGGTGGTGGCTCCCTTTGCCATGAAAGTAGCGATCGAAAAAGCCAAAAACGTAGGAACCGGCTGGGTTTCGGTGAAAAACTCCAATCACTACGGCATCGCAGGTTACCATGCCATGATGGCTTTGGAACATGACATGATCGGAATTTCCCTGACCAACGCAAGTCCTCTGGTTTCTCCTACTTTTTCCAAAGAAAGACTACTCGGTACCAACCCGATTTCAGTGGCTATTCCTGCTAAGGATGAACCAGCCTTTGTCGCCGACATGGCTACGACTACTGCCGCAAACGGCAAGTTGGAGATCCTTCAGCGTAAAGGTTTGGACACTCCTACTGGCTGGGTACAAGACAAAGACGGCAGTCCTACCACTTCTGCAAATGGGGTAAAAGACGGTGGAGCACTCTTACCTCTTGGGGGAGATCGGGAACACGGTTCTCACAAAGGTTATGCCTTGGGTGCTATCGTTGACATCTTCTCAGCGGTACTATCCGGAGCCAATTATGGACCATGGGTTCCGCCATTTGTAGCATTCCTAGATCCCCTTCCCAACTTGGTGGGTGAAGGAATCGGTCACTTTTTCGGAGCGATGCGGGTAGATGCCTTCCGACCGGCCGATGAATTCAAATCCCACATGGACAATTGGATTCGGCGATTCCGATCTGCCGAACCCACACCTGGAAATGAAAAAGTGCTGATCCCCGGAGATCCTGAGCGGGAACTGGAAGTGACCAGAAGAACGGATGGAATCCCGTTGTTGGATCCGGTAGTAAAAGATTTGACTCAATTGGGAGAAAGGTTTGGGGTGAGATTCTAATTTCGGATTTGGGAATTCGGATTTAAGCAGAAGCGAGAATGAGCCTTTAAAAATATCGACAAATTTCAGAACCCATTTCTCACTAATTCTGTACTTTAGAATATGCAATGGAAAGAAAGAATTGTTTCTGACAAGAATGTTTTGCTTGGTAAACCTGTTATCAAAGGCACTCGGATTTCTGTGGAATTCATTTTGGAAAGATTAGCTGATGGTTGGTCTGAATCCAAAATCTTGGAATCCTATCCGCATTTGAAGAAAGAAGATTTACAAGCTGTCTTTGCTTATTTAAATGAATTCGTCAAAGATGGATTAATGGTTGAACTCCGAAGCAAGGTCTCTTAATGGCATTCTTAGCGAATGAAAATTTCCCATGGCCCAGCGTCATCTTCTTAAGAGAACAAAATATTGAAGTTATCTCAATCGCTGAAAAGTTTCAGGGAATTTCAGATCAGGAAGTTATGGCTATAGCCATTTATCAAAACCTTACCATCTTGACCCATGATTCTGATTATGGAGAATTGATCTTCAGGCATGGATTAAAACCAGAATCAGGAGTTGTATTTTTTAGAATCCATGAATTTGAGCCAAAGGACCCCGGAAAAATCCTTCTTGAATTAATCGAAAGAAAATTCAGTTTTTTAAGATCTTTGACCGTGATTGATAAGAACTCGATTAGACAAAGAGGCTATTAAAACCATTCGTTAAATGAGTGATTCCCCAAAAAAATATCGACTAGACCGAACTGCCTTTCAAGCACGAAATGCTTCCGAACAAGTCAATTATGGCAAGGAATATCAAGACACGACTTGGCAGGAAAGACTTCGTATTCACCAATACCTAAATAGCATGGCTTACGGATATGACTTGGATAATCCACCAAGGATGGATAAGACATTTTTTCAGATAAAAACCAGAAAGTAGTGGGGAATATCTTTCAGGATGATTTCAGGGATTTTTTAAATGCCCTCAATGAGCAAGGTGTAGAATATATTCTGGTTGGTGGGTTTTCTGTGATAATTCATGGATACTCCAGAACTACCGGAGACATGGATATCTGGGTGCGAAAAACAAAGGAAAACTATATTAAGCTGGAAAAAGCATTCTATCAATTTGGAATGCATGTTTTTGATATGACTGAGTTCAATTTTTTACATCACCCTGAGTGGAATGTTTTTTCTTATGGCAAATCCCCAGTGGCAATTGACATCATGACAGAAGTAAAAGGTTTGGATTTTGACCAAGCATTTAATCAATCCAAGATCTACGATGATGGTGGATTAAATATCAGAACACTTCACAAAAATGATTTAATTGATGCAAAACAGGCATCAAAAAGGTCAAAGGATCTTGATGATCTGGAAAACTTGGAGAATTCCTAACCTTCATAAAAGCCTCACTTTCCCATTTTCTGCCTAGTTTAGTCTTGAAATTACCCCAAGCCCAAACTGGAAGAAAATGAATCTAAATTCAAAGAGTCTGATTGCCCTATTCTTGGGGTTTTCCCTATTTGCCTGTAGCCCAAAAGCCACTTTTCGCATCATCGACAAACCCATCACATGGAATGCTGAACGGGAAAAACTTTCCATCCAATACCTAAAAGACCGACACGGCCTGGAAAAAAACACCGCCACCATCGAGCCCAAAATGGTCGTAGTACACTGGACCGCGATCAATAACATCGAGGTGACGTTTGATGTTTTTAATCCTCCGACTCTTGGAGGACGAGCGGATTTGACTGGCGCCAGCAATCTGAATGTATCAAGCCAATTTCTGATCGATCGGGATGGCACAGTATTTAGACTTTTGCCAGATACAGCATTTGCTCGGCACGTGATTGGCTTGAACTATCTTGCCATTGGCATTGAAAATATCGGCAGCGATGACATGCCGCTTACCAAAGCCCAGCTTACCGCCAATGAAAAACTGATCCGATACCTAAAAAGGAAATATCCGATCGAGTATGTGATCGGTCATCATGAATACCAAAATTTCCAGAAAACGGACTTATGGAAAGAAACGGATCCAAATTACCGAACCGTCAAATCCGATCCCGGGGACAAATTCATGATTCAACTCAGAAAGAAATTGGCTGACCTTAACTTAAAACCTGTTCCTAAACCTTGATAATCGGCCTATTTATTCATTAAAAAAGCCATTCTCAAACTGATTTAAAATCCCCAAAATGAATTCCTCCCAAAGACTCTTTTACCTTTTCCTGATCAGCATTCTTTTGCTGGCTGCTTGTAAAACCAAAAAGCCGGTAGCCACCTATCCAACAAGACCTAGTACCCCAACCTCCACGATCCCTCCCAAAACAAGCGAGACACTTCCTACCAAAACCCTTCCGGCTGTTGCCTTGAAGCCCCTTACCTACCAGATGCCGGATATCCCTCGCGAATTCCGCGGAGTATGGATCGCCACTGTCGCGAATATCGACTGGCCGGTTTCTCCAGATTCGCCTTGGGAAACCCAAAAGCAGGAATTCATCAAACTGCTGGATTACTACAAAAATCTCAATTTCAACGCCGTAATCGTTCAAATTCGCACCGCTGGCGATGCCTTTTACCCCAGCAACTATGCCCCTTGGTCCAAATACCTGACCGGGAAACAAGGGAAAGCTCCTAGCACACAAGAAAATCCACTGACCTGGATGATTAAGGAAGCACATGACCGAGGACTGGAATTCCACGCTTGGCTTAATCCCTACCGAGCCACGATGAACCTCGAAACAAGTGACCTTAGTCCCGAGCATGACTTTTTCAAACACCGAAGCTGGATGCTGAAATACGGCACCAAGTGGTACTATGATCCGGGATTGCCCGAGGTAAAAAACCACCTATTGGCAATCATAAAGGAAGTCGTAACCAATTATGACATCGATGCCATTCACTTTGATGACTATTTCTATCCCTACAAAGAGCCCAAGCAAGACTTCCCGGATAAAGCTTCCTTTGACAAGTACAAGAAGCCCGGACAATCCCGTGACGACTGGAGAAGGCAGAATGTGAACGACCTGATTTTGGCACTTAGCCAAACAATCAAAAGTCAAAAACCTTGGGTTCAGTTTGGCATTTCCCCATTTGGGGTTTGGCGAAATCAAAGTAAGGACCCTAAAGGTTCACCCACTCAGGCAGGACAGACCAATTACGATGACCTCTATGCCGATGTATTACTTTGGATGAAAAACAAGTGGATCGACTACCTGATCCCCCAGCTGTATTGGAGCATGGAGCATCGACTGGCTTCTCACCGCAAATTGGCCGATTGGTGGTCGAATAACAGTTTTGGAACCAACATTTACATCGGAAACGGCCCGTACAAAATCCGAGAAGATTCAGATGAGGCTTGGGAAAATCCCTCCGAACTCAACTCCCAAATCAACTACGCTCGAACCCTGCCTCAAATACAAGGAAATGCCTTTTTCTCAGCCAAATCCATCTACATCAAAAATCAGGACATCGCACAAAAGCTAAAATCAGAGGTATATAACAGGCCAAGTTTGCCGCCATCCTTTGAGCCTAAGGCTCCTACCATCATCGATATTCCGGTGGTATTTGACGTAAAGACCACAACCGAAAAAACCCTAATCAACCTTGAAAAGCCACTTGATCCGGCCATTCGCTATGCCATGGTGCAGGGCGGAAATGACTTAAACACCTTACATGAAGCGATTATTCACACGGCTTGGGTAGGTGGATCCAGAGTCCGATATTTAGAAGTACCGAGTTTGAATACTGAGTATTTGGCCATCCGGTGGATTGACCATTATGGCCGAATCGTACAGACTCAGGTCTTCCAAACCCCAAAATCCACCCGCCCATGAAAGACATGCTCGTTCGCCTGACAGAGCTTCCTGATGCTGCCGAACTGGAAAACAAACTTTTGGAAAAAGACCGGATTGTGTTTCGAAGAGCCATTGCTCCCGAAAGGCACTTGGTCACCGATTGGGTCATGGAGCAGTTTGGAGCCTATTGGAAATCGGAAGTCGAGGTGGCTTTTTCCCGACAGCCGGTTTCGTGCTGGATCGCCCAGCGGGGAAATCAGGTATTGGGATTTGCCTGTTACGAAAGTACGGCCCGGAATTTCTTCGGCCCGACAGGCACACTGGAATCCGAACGGGGAAAAGGAATCGGCAAGGTTTTACTGATCAAATCCCTCGAATCCCTCCGGGAAATGGGCTATGCCTACGCCATCATCGGAGGAGTAGGCCCGGCTGAATTTTATGAAAAAGCCGTGGGTGCCCAAGTCATCGAAGGCTCCGAAGTCAGTATTTACCAGCATTTACTTAGAAAATTATGACCCAAAATCCCTCCAAAAACCCATGGATTTGGGTTCCGACGCTTTACGTCACCGAATCACTTCCATATGTGGTCATCATCACAGTATCAGTGATCATGTACAAAAACCTCGGCATCTCTAATGCAGACATCGGATTGTACACGTCTTTTCTCTACCTGCCTTGGGTGATCAAACCCATTTGGAGTCCGATCTTGGAGCTATTCGGAAACAAAAAGCAGTGGTTTTTGAGCATGCAGTTGATCCTTTCCTTGGTTTTTTTGGGCGTGGGATTGACCACTGGAACTGATCAATTTTTCACGATTACCCTAGCCTTTTTCTGGATGGGTGCTTTTGCTTCCGCTACTAATGACATCGCTTCGGATGGATTGTATCTGATCGCCTTGAAGCCCGATCAGCAGAGCTTTTTTGTAGGAATGCGCAGCACCTTCTACCGGGTTGGGATGATTACCGGGCAAGGATTGATTGTGGTGATCGCCGGAAATTTGGAGCAAAAATTCGGAGATCCAGCCCAAGCTTGGTCTTGGACCATGATCGGAGTGGGCGCTTTGATGCTGACCCTCACCGGAGTGAATTACCTATCCACGCCAAAAGTCATCGAAGCACGGGTTGCCAAAGCAGACCAACCTAGCTTCGGGAAGGTATTTTCCACCTTTTTCACCAAGAAAAATATCGGTCTATCGATAGGCTTTGTCTTGCTTTATCGCTTGGGTGAATCCCAGTTGGTCAAAATGGCTTCGCCCTTTTTCCTAGACACCAGAGAAGCAGGCGGATTGGGTTTGAGTACTACTGAAGTGGGTTTTATTTATGGGACTTTGGGAGTGATTGCCTTGTTGGCTGGAGGGATTTTGGGGGGAATTTTGATTTCCAGAGATGGCTTGGGCAAGTGGATGATGCCGATGGCTTTTGCGATCAATGCGCCGAATATCGGGTACATTTTTCTGTCTTGGCTACAGCCCGAAAGCATTGCATTTGCAACTATAGTAGTGGTCATTGAACAACTCGGTTACGGTTTTGGCTTTGCCGCATTTATGGTTTTCCTAATCTTTTTGGCAGAAGGAATTTTCAAAACTGCCCATTATGCCTTGGCAACCGGCTTTATGGCCATGGGCATGATGCTACCGGGGATGCTAAGCGGATACATGCAACAGTGGCTAGGCTACCCGGGCTTCTTTGTGTGGGTAGTGATCGCGACGATTCCCGGATTTGTGATGGCGTATTCAGTGAAGTATCCGAGTGAGTTTGGGAAGAAAGCTTCTTGATCTACGAATTACGAAATACGATTAACGAGTGGATGAGTAGAGTTGAGGCCAAATTACAACCTTAGCACTTTCACACTTTGTCACATTCTAACCCAAATTTTCAAATCTTTCAATTTTCCAATCTTCAAATGTATAAATCCCAAAAAATCGCCCAATGCTTTTCGCCAGCGGCGTTTATTCACGATACGGAAGAAAACTACCAAGCCATCGAAGGGCTCATTCGTGAGCAGGAAATCGGCGGGCTGACGTTTTTCCATAGTCGACATTCAGCTGCCGCCAACTTCGAAAAGCGGGCGGAAGTCCTGGACATATCCGGCACTTTTGAAAAACTGATCGGACTCATCAACCGCTATCAGGCGATTTCCAAAATCCCTTTGCTCATCAGCATCGACGGAGAGTATGGCTTGGCGATGCGGGTGGAAAAAACGCCTCAATATCCGTTTGCCATTACCTTGGGTGCCTTGAAAAAAGACGCAGAAACCTGGGTCGAAGAAGTTGGCTACCGCATGGGTTTGGACATGAAACGCTCCGGCATTCACCTCAATCTTGCTCCCTGCGCAGACGTCAATACCAACCCGAATAACCCGGTAATCGGCTATCGCTCCTTTGGAAACAACCCCGAAAAAGTCGCCAAATTGGCATTTGCAGGCTACTCAGGGATGAAAAAAGCCGGAATCGGAGCCTGTCTGAAACATTTCCCTGGTCACGGAGACACGGCTACGGACTCGCATTTGGGCTTACCGATTTTGCATAAAACCAAAGCCGAACTTGAAGCCGAGGAACTACTCCCCTTCCACTATGGAATTGACCGGGGCGTGGAACTCATCATGGTTGGGCATTTGGCTGTGCCTGCCCTGACCGGCGGAAAAGACATTCCTGCCAGCATCAGCCGCGAACTGATCACTGATTTACTCAAAGGAGAAATGGGATTCCAAGGACTGGTGATTTCCGATGCGCTGAATATGAAAGCCGTGGCTAACCTCCATCCCGAGCCTGGCGAATTGGAATGGCAGGCATTCCATGCCGGCAATGACATCTTGTGCTTTTCGGATCATGTGAAAGAAGGAATTGAAAAAATCGCCCAAAACGCTTCAGAATCTGAGATAGATGCGGTTTTTGAAAAAGTGATGGGCGTGAAAAAGCGCTTGGGCGTGATGGAAACCCAACCCATCGAAGTACCTACTTTTGATTGGGAAAGCCATTCCCAACTCCAAAAGGACCTAGCCGAGAATTACGTTTCGGCCATTTCAGGAGAAATCGATCATGCCGAACTTCAAGCCTTGGCAAAAGCAGGAAAGCTGGGTTATCAAGAGTTTTTTACCCAAAGCCCAAGCGTCTTTTCCCAGCAACTCAAGCTGAATTTTGCCTCTGTCGAACAAGCTGAAAAAGTGATTTTAGCTGTTTTTGTCCCCAGTCACAAGCCTTTGAATCAGTTTGGGATGGACCAATCGGTACTGGATGAAATCAAGGATTTGGCTACGAGCAAATCCTGCATTTTGATTCATTTTGGAAATCCCTTGGCACTAAAGCATCTGGGAAAACTGGAAGATTTTGAAGCAGTGGTGTGTGGGTATCAGGGGTTTGAGGAAACTCTAGAAATTGTTGTCGGTCTTTTTAGCTAGATTAAACCGTGCTAGTTGCTAAATGCTGCTTTGAAACAAATATGAAAGCTGGTTTTTCAAAAATCCCTGATTACTGCAATTGAAATTAGAAGTCATATATTATTTAATTACACTCAATCTAAATTGGAAAAAATCATAAAAATAGAACGGTTAGGTAATGGGAAATCAAAAGTTAACTTTCGTTTTCCTTTATCTTTCTTTGAATTCTTTTTATTAATTCTAGGAATTAGTATGATAGTCCTTTCCTACATAAGTTGGAAAGAAAGCAATTCCTTGACGACTAATATTCTGGTTAGTGTTCCGGGGATTTTAGGCCTTCTTTGGGTTGGATTTTTTGTTGAGCTAGTTGCGATAAATTTTAGTAATCTCACTGTAAATCATCAAAATGGAATTGCTATACTCCAATTTTTATTCATATATAAAAAATTTGAAATTAAAGATGTGAATCATGTTTTAGTAAAAAATGAAATGGTCAAAGGAAGTTTGCTCGCTGATGGTTATATGAAAACAAAGGATTCAATCAGCAGTACAATCTATCTAATAATGAAAAGTGGTAAGCCATTAAAAATAATTGGTTTAAAGGGTGTGCATATCAATGATAAGAATTCAATTAGCCAAATGAATAACCTAGCAAAACGTTCAGCAAATGAGATAGGAATCTTACTATCGGTGAAAATCTTGATTGAATGAAAAAAACCAAGGTTATGAAATCCAAAAAGCACTTTTATTTTTGTATCCAAGTGAATACATTTACGTATGTTTCTTCTGGAGAAAACCTCAGAATTCGACAAGTGGCTTAAAAAATTGAATGACCGGAAAGCCAAAGCCAAAATCCTCTTGAGGCTTCAACGAGTAGAAACAGGGAACTTAGGGGATGTCTCTTCTGTCGGCGAAGGAATTGAAGAGTTTCGGATCCATTATGGTCCGGGTTACAGAATTTACTTTCGGAGACAGGGAGAAAAAATCATACTCTTACTTGTAGGTGGGGATAAGAGTTCCCAGGAATCTGACATCAAAAGGGCAAAGGCCTTGTGGAATCAATACAAAGAAAACTAATATGGATACCTCAAAATTCGACATTGCAGAGTACCTCGATGATGAGGAAATGGTTCAGGAATACCTGAATACCGTACTCGAAGAAGGAAATGCTCAAGAAATCATTGTTGCGCTTGGCCATGTGGCAAAAGCAGTAGGAATGTCACGCATAGCCGAACAAACTGGACTTAGCCGCCCAAGTCTATACAAAGCCCTTTCCCCGGATTCAAAACCTCAATTTGAAACCATCCTAAAAGTAATCCGAGCGATCGGGGAAAACTTTCAATTGAAGGCAAGTCTGTAATTTTTTCAGACCTAATTCGGAAAATTCCCGATTTACCCACCGAAAAATGACAAAACCCTCCAAGGGATTTAAAACCCTTGGAGGGTACCTACAAGCGGTGCATTTTAATCCATTTTGGAAATCCTTTGGCGCTAAAGCATCTGGGAAAACTGGAAGATTTTGAAGCAGTGATTTGCGGGTTTCAGGGATTTGAGGAGGTGCAGAGGGTGGTGGTAGTTTTTTTCTTTACTAATTAAGCTAAATTCATAATTCATAATTACTCCTTTTCTCATAAGTTCTCTACTGCAGACTATGCCTAAAATTTATGAATATCTTGGAATTACTTTGTTCTTATATTCCAATGACCATGAACCTATTCACGTTCATGCACGGAAAGGAGAATTTGAAAGTAAGGCTGAAATTATTTTGGAAAATGGAGTGATTACAGAAATAATTCTGGTAAATGTCACCGGAAGAAAACCACTCAAAGGGACCGACCTAAACAACCTCAAGTCCTTTTTGGAGAAATATGCAGAATCAATTGTGGCCAAATGGGTTGATTATTTCGTTTACCATAAAGACCTTAAATTTGAACGAATTAACCAGAAGCTTTAAAAATGAAAATCATCGAGAGATATCAATCGGAAATAAAGCCAGATCAATTGGAAATCAAGGAAGCCAAATACATCGGGGATTTTGCCATCCGCTTATCTTTTAATGATGGGCATAGGTCTTTAGTGGATTTCAAGCCTTTTTTAGAAGAATCCAAACACCCTTCTATTCAAAAATATTTGGATGAAAGCCTTTTTAAAGACTTTCAGATTAAGGAAGGTAATCTTGATTGGAATGATTTTGATTTATGTTTTCCCATCGAAGATTTGCATAAAAACATCGTTTCAAAAAAGTTGGCAGAAGCCTAAAGGTTTGATTTTTTACTCAAACTATGTTCGGAAAATTCCCAACTGACTGCCAAAAAACACAAAACCCTCCAAAAGCTTTAGACTCTTAGAGGGTTTCTTTTTTACTTCTCTCCTGATTTTACTTCTCTACCGAAAAGCGATACTCAATGTTGTGCACATACTTTTCACCCGGATTCAGGATTGGACTTGGGAAGTTTTCATGATTGATGGCATCGGGCCAGTTTTGGGATTCGAGACAAAAGCCCCAATGCTTGTCGTAGGTTTTACCATCAGCTCCTGCAAATTGAGCGAGGAAGTTTCCGGTGTAAAACTGCACACCCATATTATCAGAATACATGTCCATCACCCGGCCGCTTTCGGCATGTCGCACCCGGACAAAGTGCTTCATTTCGGATGATTTTTCCTTCTTCATCACCATGTTGTGGTCAAAACCACCTCCGTTGGCGGTAATCTGATCTCCGAGAATCTTTGGAGTACGGAAATCAAATGGAGTACCCGTAACGTCCTTCACCTCTCCTGTTGGGATCAATTCCTCATCCACCGGAGTATAGGCATCTGCCCAAAACTGGAATTCATGATCCTGCGCATCCCGCTTCATTCCACCCAAGTTGAAATAGGTATGATTGGTCAGGTTGAGTATGGTCTTTTTGTCCGTGGTGGATTCAAATCGGATGCGAAGCGTATTATCCGCTGTCAATTCCATCCAAAGGGTAGTTTGCAGATTTCCTGGATAGCCTTCTTCACCATCCACACTGAGGTAGGTCATTTTCACTCCGACTACTGAGTCATTGGAGTAGGTCTCAGGAGTCCAGACTTTTTTATTGAAGCCTTCTACTCCACCATGCAGGTGATTGTCTCCGTTAGTTTTTGCCAAGGTATATTTTATCCCGTCCAAGGTGAATTCAGCATTGGCAATTCGGTTGGCTACCCGGCCGGCGGTTGCCCCGAAGAAGGGATTGGGTTTAGTCAGGTATTCAGCGACGCTGTCAAGAGTCAGCGTGATATTTTCCAGATTTCCATTTTTATCCGGGGCAATAATTTTTGAAATAAGCCCCCCGTAATTTGACATCTCCACTTGCATGGTTCCGTTGTCAAGGACATAATGGAAAACCGGCTGACCCTTGTGCTCAGCTACTTGTTCTGCTTTAATCATAAGTTTAATTTCTTCTTTTACAGGTTCTTGGGTTGTTTTTTGGGAGCAGGCAAAAGCCATTGAAAGGATAGCAGCTGTGCCTAGGATTGAGGTGTATTTCATGTTTTAAAGTTTCAAGGTTAGAAAGTGGTAAAGTTGTAAGGTGATTTCAACACTACTCATCACTTCGTAAATCGTACTTCGTATTTTCTACTGTCTCAGGTATTTCTGCCGAATCAGATTCAACTGCAGCTGCAACTCATCCCGCTGTATAAATTTACCCTGAATCATAATGGCCTGAGGCTTTTGCATCGTGGTCAGATCTTCCAAGGGATTCTTTTGCACCATGACAAACTCCGCGGCTGCTCCTGGCTTCAGGACTCCCCATTGGCCCTCCTGATCCATGTATTTGGCGGGATTGACGGTTCCGGTTTTCAGGATTTCATAATTGGACATACCTGCTTTGGACATGGATTCGATCTCCCGATGGATGGAAAAACCCGGTACATTGAATACCTGAGGGGAATCCGAGCTCATCACCATGGGCACTCCGGCTTTGTGAAGTTCTAAAAACAGCCACTGACGAAACTCCAAATAAGGTTTGACCTTGGCTTCAGCCAATACTCCATCTGCCTCCAGTTTGGATTTGGTATTGAACCATTGGGTGACAAGCTGACCTGGTAAGTAGAACATTTCCGGCTGCTGACGCAATTCGTAAGCCGGCTGATAACCAAAGTAGCGCTCAAACAGCGTCATGGTCGGCGCCATCCAGGTTTTGTTTTCCAGACAAAGCTGGATCAATCCGGCTAGTTTACTTTTATCCACTTGACTGACCAAGTTCATATTAAATGGACCTGAAACCGTCGGATCAATTATAGTCCCATCGGGAAGCATTGCCTCCAAAAATCCGTCAAGATGCTCCACAGAACGATAACCACGAGTCACAGAAGTTACCAACCCCACATCCAAGGAAACGTGACCCCCGTAGAAAATTCCCTGCTTTTTTGCTTCATCTGCGATCGCCAAAAACTTCGGGGTATCCAAACCCGGATGCAACTTGAGGTGATCATATCCTGCAGCTTTCTGTGCTCTCACCATTGCCCGACCTACTTCCGGATCAGCCACGGAAGTTCCGTTTAGAGAAGGTCCAGAGACGAAAGTACGAGGCCCAAGCAATTCTCCTTTCATCACCCGATCCCGAAGAGCCAAATGGGACTCGTGACCCAACATACTTCTTATTCTCAGCACCCCATTAGCTAGGTAAAGCATCATCACTTCTTCCTGAAATGCCGGGCCAAATTGCTCTGGATTGGGAAGATGTCCGTGAAACTCCGCCAAGCCAGGGAAAACATACATTCCCCTTCCATCCAGTGTCCTTACTCCAGCAACAGAGATTTCCTCCTCAGGAGCAATCTCCATGATCACCCCATCTTTGACATAGATGGAGTGATCTTCCAACACCTTGTCATCCAGCATGGTGATCACATTCAAGTGATTGATGACCAGTTCTTGAGAAAAAACAGGAGAAAGAGCTACTCCAAAAAGAAGGAACAAAAGTATCAATCGTCTCATAGTCTAGCGGGTTAGGTTGGGGAATTTAAGTTCGTCCTTTCCATTTTGTAAACCAATCCGGTGGTGGATTTTTTTGGGTTCAGCGCAGAGGTGCAGAGTTCGCAGAGAAAAATTTATAAGGAGAGTGGAAAAACCTTGCTAAGACAAATCACTTTCTCACGAAGACACTAACGACGCAAAGAAACTTATCCTTAGCGTCCTTGCGACTTAGCGAGAAATAAAAAAAGGCTGAATCGCTTCAGCCCTCCTCGTATTTCCAATTTCGTATCTCTTACCTAAGAATTCCAATGTGTGTGGTAAAACTTCCCGCTTGGATCGTCTTTGCGCTGATAGGTATGAGCCCCAAAGTAATCCCGCTGCGCCTGAATCACCGAAGCGGAAGACTCCGCTGTGATTCTTCCCAATAAATAGTTGATTCCCGCGCTCATCACGGGCAAGGCAAATCCATGCGTCAAGCCCAAGCCCACTAATTCTGCCAATGCTTTTCTTCCTGAAATCACCTGACTTTTTACTCCCTCCATTTCAAAGAAAGAAACCTGATCGGAATAATTCGCTGAAATAGTCTCCATCAAACCGGATCGGATGATACAGCCATTGGTCCAGATTCTGGCGATTTCATTGAAATTGAGCTTCCAGTCTTTGGTATCAGAGACAGTTTTCATCAAGCGGAAACCGACTTCGTGATTGATGATACGAGCCAAAGTGTAGGCTTCTTTGATTTTGGGAAGCCATTCTTCCAAAGTCCCTTCCACTTTGACAAATTCATGCTGAAAGGTTTTGGAAAAAGCCACTCGCATCGCTTTTTCTCCGGATACTCCACGGGCATTGACTGATTCTGCCAAGGGGCTGTAAGGAATTCCGTATTCCAAGGCAGTAGTCAAAGACCAAGCTCCAGTTCCTTTTTGGCCAGCTTGATCCAATATTTTATCCAAAAGCAATTCGCCGTTTTCTTTGAAAAGGAGCAAATCTGCCGTGATTTCCAGCAGGAAGGACTTCAATTCTCCTTTTCCCCAATCCGAAAAAATCGTCGAAACTTGCTCAGCCGAACAGCCAAACCCAAAACGAAGCAAGTGTGTCAACTCAGCCAAGACCTGCATTTCTCCATACTCGATGGAGTTGTGCACCATTTTGATGAAGTGGCCTGAACCTCCCGGTCCCACATAGGTCACGCAAGGCTTTCCGTCTTTGTCCTTGGCAGAGATTCTTCCCAAGAAATCCTCCACCATCGCATAGCCTTCGGCATTTCCTCCAGGCATAATGGATGGACCCTTTCTCGCTCCTTCTTCTCCGCCGGACACGCCCATAGGCAAAAAGTGCATCCCGACTTCTTTGAGCCGATTGACTCTTCGGTCCGAATCCAGGTAGAAAGAATTACCTCCATCTATGACCAGATCGTCTTTTTCCAAAATTGGAATCAGGGAATCCAACTGGGCGTCAATGGCTGCACCCGCTGGAATCATCATCAAGATTCGTCTTGGTTTTTCCAAAGAATCAACAAACTGCTGGAGATCTTCAAAAGCCAGCATATTTGAAAATTCCGGGTTTTCATCGACCACTTTTTGGGCAATGCCTTCCTCTTTTCCGGCTACAAATCGATTGTAAAGTGAGACGGGAACGCCCTTTTCGGCCAGATTAAGCGCCAGGCTTTTACCCATGACGCCCATCCCAATGACTCCCATTTTCATGTTCATAGGTTGAGAAGTTAAATAATGAAGGGAAGCTTCCAGTAATTGCTCGGGAGTCCCGGTGATATCCAATAAGAATCCGGTCTGAGGTTTTTCCCAAGTTGCAATCTGGGAATCCAGCATTCCGGCCTTCATGTAATGGTTTTTTCGCGCCAGCATCCGCTCCCAAATCAGGTCGCGATCTCCTGTGAGGTGGATCCAGCGAAGATTTTCAGAAACGGAAAGCTTTTCCCGGTAGGAGTTTTTCAAAGCCGAACAGGCCAAAACCGCTCCGCCTTTTTGCTCTGATTCAAGAAGCTTAGCTGCCAAAGCCTGTAACCAGGGCTGACGGTCTTCGTCATTCAAAGGATGTCCGGTGCTCATTTTGGCGATATTTTCCGCAGGATGAAAATGATCCGCATCGAAAAAAGGAAGTCTGAACCTTTCGGCTAAGAGCGTTCCGAGGGTTGTTTTCCCCGTTCCCGATACACCGGTGACGATTACAAGCATAGCGCGAAGATAAGTTTTTTTGTAGTCAACAGACCACGGTCAACAGTCAACAGCCTCAATTTTCGTTGAATTTGGCTTAAAATCTCAGCGGTTAGAATTTCGCTGAGTGGCCATGGACTGTGGTCTTTCGACTGTGGTCAACCATACAACTTTTAAAACCTTTCCACCTTACAACTCCAAATTCCCTACCTTTGCCCCTTCAATTCTAAGATTCATGATTTCAGTCGATAACGTGACCGTCATGCACGGCGGCACCCCGCTTTTCAGCAATATTACTTTCAACATCAACGAGAGCGACAAGATCGCCCTTATGGGTAAAAACGGTGCTGGCAAATCCACACTCCTCAAAATTATAGCTGGCCAAAGCAAGCCTACATCAGGTACCGTTTCAGCCCCAAAAGGCTATGTGGTAGCTTATTTGCCTCAGCATTTGCTCACCGCGGATGATTGCAGTGTGATGGATGAAACCGCAAAAGCCTTTGCATCCTACCTAGGCATGAAAGCGGAAATCGACCGAATCAACGAAGAACTGACCGTGCGAACGGATTATGAATCGGAGGATTACTACAAATTGATCGAACAAGTATCCGAACTCAGCGAAAAGTTTTACGCAATCGAAGAGATCAATTACGAGGCGGAGGTTGAAAAAGTATTGTTAGGCTTGGGATTCGCCCGTGAAGACTTTCAGCGATCTACTTCGGAGTTTTCCGGAGGATGGAGAATGCGGATCGAGCTTGCTAAAATCCTTCTGCAAAAGCCTGACCTAATCCTACTTGATGAACCGACCAACCACCTGGACATCGAATCGATTCAGTGGTTGGAGGATTTTTTGATGACCAAAGCAAAAGCAGTAGTAGTAATCTCCCACGACAGGGCCTTTGTCGATAACATCACCACCCGCACCATTGAGGTGACGATGGGGCGCATTTATGACTATAAGGCGAAGTACAGTCATTACCTCGAACTCAGAAAAGAACGTCGGGAAACACAACAGAAGCACTACGAAGAGCAGCAGCGATTTATCGCCGACACGACCCAATTTATCGAGCGATTCAAAGGCACTTATTCCAAGACACTCCAAGTTCAATCCCGCGTGAAAATGCTTGAAAAACTGGAAATCGTCGAGGTGGACGAAGTGGATACTTCAGCTTTGAAACTCCGTTTTCCTCCTTCCCCACGATCCGGAAAATATCCAGTGATCGTGGATGAGATGGGCAAAAGCTATGGAGATCATGTGGTTTTCAAGAATGCTTCCATGACCATTGAGCAAGGACAAAAAGTGGCTTTTGTTGGGAAAAATGGGGAAGGTAAATCCACGATGATCAAAGCCATCATGGGTGAAATCAACTTCGAAGGGAAGTGCGAGCTCGGACACAATGCGATGATCGGGTACTTTGCACAGAATCAAGCTTCGCTTTTGGATGAAACCCTGACCATTTTTGAAACCATCGATAACATTGCCGTTGGAGAAATCCGAACCAAGATCAAGGATCTTTTAGGAGCCTTTATGTTCAAGGGCGACGATATCAACAAGAAGGTTAAAGTCCTTTCGGGTGGAGAAAAAACCCGACTGGCCATGATCAAGTTGCTACTCGAGCCTGTCAACCTCCTGATCCTCGATGAACCGACCAACCATTTGGATATGAAGACCAAGGACATCATCAAAGATGCCTTGAAGGCTTTTGACGGCACCTTGATTGTCGTTTCACACGACCGTGACTTTTTGGATGGCTTGGTGACCAAAGTGTTTGAATTTGGCAACAAGCGGGTGCGGGAGCACTTTGAAGACATCAACGGCTTCCTGAGAAATAAGAAAATGGAGAACCTGCGGGAAGTGGAGAGAAAGTAACCCTTCGACTCCGCTCAGGGTGACCTTGGAGTCCTGTTGAAAGTCAGAATTATAAAGTCAGAAAGCTAAAATCCGGGGTAAAAGCTTCGGGTTTTTATTTTGCATTTACAGAGATATCTGTGCTCATCTGTGCAATCTGTGAGAAAAGATTTGAATATCGTTCGTAGCATTTTGAAATACTTTCCTTTCCTATCTACCGAAACCCAAATCTGTAAAAGAGCAAAATTCTATGTGATAGCTATTTATCCACAATAACCTATATTCCTGTAGCTAGATTTTGTTTATAATTCTGTTATTCCAATTGTTAACAACAAAAATCCCGCAAATGTGAAAATATAGTCAAGGATATTGGGCTCCTTATTATCTTTTGGTGAAAACCAAGCAGCTACAGTAAACTCCTGTTTTGTAATCAAAAGGCTCAATAATCTAAAGAGAGTAAAAATCACCATCATTGCAAATAGATTCAAGTCATAGTCCGCATAAGTTCCAATGCTTGTGTCAAAATCAGAATTGTCTTTTAGTCTATCCAACAATAACCATTGCAGAAACCCTAGGCAAAACCATATTAATGAGATTAAGGGAATTCTAAATCTTCTGTAATACATAAGAAACAGAGAGATTGGTCCTGCAAAAGTCAATGAAAGTAAAATCTGATTTATACTTTTCTGTGGAATTATTGAGAACGTGTAAGAACACCAAATAAAGCTCCCAATCAAGAGATAAAGAGAAATCACAATGTAGTCTACTTTATCAATTTTCCTTTCGTTCATAATTTAATTTACCAAAACTCATTAATTACAAAAAGGGAATATAATCAACCTCTCTTCTTTGCTGGAGTGATAAATCGCCCGTATCAGTTCGAGTGATTTTCGGGATTTGGGACCATCGACTTCAGGCTGATTCCCCGTTTCGATGGATTTCAGAAAATCCTTCCACTGCGCAGCGTGAAGCTCAAAGCCAATGGCATTGGGATCTGAGGAACCCGAAGCAGATGTTAAACCAGTTTTTGCAATCGGACTTTCTGTTCCCCGTACATTCCATGCAGTCAACTTCCCTCCTTCCAAAATGGCACTTCCATCGGTGCCGTAAATTTCCAATCGCTCCGGATAGCCGGGATAAAGTGATGTTCCTGCCGTGATCGTCCCCATTGCCCCTGACTTGAAATTTACCAAAGCCGCACCCAAATCTTCCCCCTCAATGGGATAAAGCGTTGTTTTAACTTTTCCAAAAACAGATTCTACCTCACCCATCACCTCCAACAGCAAATCCAAGGTATGAATGGCCTGATTGATCAAGGCTCCTCCACCGTCAAACTCAATCGTGCCTTTCCACTGACTGGATGAGTAGTAATTTGAATCTCTGAACCAGTTGACCGCGGCATTGCCCATCAGAATTCTACCAAAAACTCCTTTTTTGACTGCTTCCTTCAACTGCATAAAATCCGGAGAGAATCGGTTCTGAAATACCACGCCAAGCTTTACATCCTTAGACTGTGCCGCTCGGATCAATTGATCGGCCCGAGTCAAAGTGACCTCAATCGGTTTTTCGACAAACACATGTTTTCCGGCTTGAATGGCCTTCAGGGCTGGCTCAAGATGCATTCCGCTTGGAGTACAGATGCATATCGCATCCAGATCGGGCAAGGCAGTAAATTCCTCCCAGTTGCTAAATACCGGAACAGAAAATTTCCCTTGAGCTTTTGCTGCACTGACGGGATTGGGGTTAAAAAGTCCAACCAATTCAGCATTTCCAAGACTTCCGATTGCTTGGGCATGCTTGAGTGCAATTGCACCTGTTCCGATGATTCCGATTTTATGAATCTTATCCATTTTAAGCCTTTAATACCAACGGGTCTTGTCTTAGTAACTGCACCAGAGCCTGATACATCTTAGGATGATAATTTTTAAATTCCTGGCTTCGCTCAAAAAAGCTTTCAAGGGCAACAGCAAAAAACTCATGTTCATTCAAGGCAGCACTTTCGCGAAACAGGCTGGGAAGTCCCCTTCGAAGCCTATCCATTTCGGAAGACACCCATTGGGTGTATTCAGTCCAGGCTTTGGGACTAAACTCGTGTTCTCCATCCGTTTCGATTAAGTTGGCAAGTTTCAATGCATGGGCAATTTCATGAATTCCGACATTCACTCCATCGCTTGGATTAGCCATGCCTTCTACAAAACACTTCCAAGAAACTACGATCAGACCATGTTTGGGATTGACTTCCCCCCTGTGGTAGACTTTATTTACCGTGCTATAATAGGCATTTGGATAAACCAAAATGGTGTGAAAATGGGCCAACCGAAGTCTTTTCCAACCGAAAATTACCATTGTAATCGTCGCTCCGATCAAAACCTCCATTTCAGAGGTCACCTCTTCCAATCCCCCACGTGGGACAAAGCTTTTGGTCGAAAGGATGGTTTCGAGCTTACTCATAAACTCTTTTTTATGAATTGGTTTGAGCCCTGCGAAATAAGGGAAATGAGTTTCTAAAAACCGGATTTCCTCCAGAGTTACTTTTCTTGGAAAGAGCTTCCAACGAGCCTCATTAATAAATTGGATAAACAGATAGGTGGCAAACATCAGAAAACAAAAATGGCAACCACCTAAAGTAGTTGCCATTTTTCAGAAAATCAATTGTGAGTTTATCTCGCGTAGTTGACGGCTCGCATTTCGCGGATCACGGTCACCTTGATCTGTCCTGGATACTGCATTTCCTTTTCGATCTTCTGGGAAATATCGAATGAAAGCTTACCTGCCTTTTGATCATCTACACTGTCTGCATCGACCAAGATTCGGAGTTCGCGGCCAGCCTGCATCGCAAAGCATTTGTTGACTCCGTCAAAATTCAAGGCCAATTCCTCCAATTCCTTCAGACGCTTCACATAGCTGTCCATGATTTCACGGCGTGCACCAGGTCTTGAACCTGAGATTGCATCCGATGCCTGAACTATTGGAGAAATCATCGAAGTCATCTCAATTTCGTCATGGTGAGCACCGATCGCGTTGCAGATTTCTGGATGCTCTTTGTAGCGCTTGGCTAGTTCCATGCCCAGAATTGCATGAGGCAATTCTTGCTCTTCAGGCCAAACTTTTCCGATGTCGTGCAAAAGACCAGCGCGCTTGGCTAGCTTAGCGTTAAGCCCCATTTCGGCAGCCATAGTTGCGGCAAGTTTTGCTACTTCTCTGGAGTGCTGTAAAAGGTTTTGACCATAGGAAGAACGGAACCTCATTCGGCCTACCATCTTGATCAGTTCGGGATGAAGTCCATGAATTCCAAGATCGATACAGGTTCTTTCCCCGATTTCGACGATCTCTTCTTCGATGTTCTTCTCGGTTTTAGCCACCACTTCCTCGATACGGGCAGGGTGAATACGGCCATCCTGAACCAAACGGTGCAAGGACAATCTTGCAATTTCTCTTCTCACCGGATCGAAGCCAGAAATGATGATCGCTTCAGGCGTATCATCCACGACAATCTCTACACCTGTAGCAGCCTCCAGCGCACGGATATTTCTACCTTCACGGCCGATGATTTTGCCTTTGATATCGTCGCTTTCGATATTGAATACAGATACACAGTTTTCTACAGCATGCTCGGTCGCTGTACGCTGAATGGTATCGAGAACAATCTTTTTAGCCTGCTTGGTCGCAGTCAATTTAGCCTCATCAAGGATGTCTTTGATCTGAGATGACGCTTTAGACTGAGCCTCTTCGGTCAGCATATTGACCAACTGTTCCCTTGCCTCTTCACGAGTCAGTCCTGCGATTTTCTCGAGGTCTGCAATCCGTTGATTTGTGACACGGTCAAGCTCCTCTTTTTTAGCCTGTACAGATTGGAGTTGCGCCTGAAGATTTTCCTTTTTGGAGTCTAATTCCGCCTCTTTCCTCTTTAGGGCCTCTTGATCTTTGGATACTTGGCTTTGAAGCTGCTTTACTTTGTTTTCGTTGGTGATGATGATGTTTTTCTTATTGTTCATCTCCTCATCAAACTCAGACTTCATCTTGAGGTACTTTTCTTTGGCTTCAAGAATTCGGTCTTTTTTGATGGTTTCGGCTGTGATTTCAGCCTCTCTCAGCATGGATTTGATTCGTTCTTTGGTCTCTTCCTCCTGCTGCGCATGTTTATTTTTGATGAAAAAGCCTGCAAGTGCGGCTCCCCCGCCAAGCCCCGCCAGGGCTGCGAGGACGATAAATAGTACGTCTGCCATAGGTATGTATATAAATTTTACCTACCGGATCCGAAAATCAGCAAAACGAGCGGGAATCAACAATCAGACTGCTTTACTGAGCAGTGCCGAAATATGGGAAAGACTGCGACGGATGTGCTCGCTGTCTTCTGCATTGCCTGCATTGGTCTCCAATGACTCCACCATACAATCAAAAGCAACCATTGCTAGAAGATCTGTGGTATCGTCGAGGCCAAATTCAGCCTTATACTTTCTCAATTTTTCATTTATCAACTTCCCTGCATGGCGGATTTTGCCTTCGTCTTCCGGCTTGACACGCATGGGGTACTCCCTATCTCCGATTTTCACTCTGATGGCAAGCGTCTCCATATCATTCGGAAAGGTAGGTGATCAAATGATCGATTTCTTGTATATAGTTATTGATTAAGTCACTCATTTCGGCGGCATCTTCAGAATTCACCGGTCGGTTGTCCACAATGTTACTAATTTTAATCTTATTTTTAAAATGATGGATTTCCTGCTCTTTTTCCTGAATTTCGAGCTCAAGAGCTGACAACCTAGCTCTTAATTGCTCATTTTCAGCGGTCAAAGCCTCTGCTTTTTTACTTACCTGCACGGCAAGTCTTTCCAGTTTTTGCAGTTCCTCGTGAATCATTTTTTAACTTCTAATGACAGCCCCCACTTGCTGCTGAAAGGCTTCGATCAATTTACTCATTGTTTTCTCAATAACCTTATCAGTAAGGGTATTTTCCTGGTCCTGAAGAATAAAGCTCAGGGCATAAGCCTTTTTTCCTGAGTCAATCTTATCGCCTTGATACACATCGAATACACCGATTTTACGAAGTAGTTTACCACCAGCTTTTTCTGCTACCGATTTCACTTGGTCATAAGTAACAGTTTTATCAATGACCAGCGAAAGATCCCGACGAACCTCAGGAAACTTGGAGATCTCCTGATACTTTTTCAAACCCGAGGCTTTCTTGGTCAAAAGATCCCAATCCAACTCAGCAAACCAGACATCCTGACGAACCTCGGCGAGTTTAAGCATTTTTTCATCCACTAGACCTAGACGACCGATTTCCTTTTCACCAAGTTTGAGTACCAATCCATATCCTAAAGGTGCAGATTCTACCACTTCCATGGAGCCTACTTCGATGTTCAGTCGCTCGAGGATTCTCTCCACGACTGAGAATAAGTCCGCAAAAGCAAAAGGTTTAGCAGGCTCTATCCAGCTTTCGGCACTTCTGTTTCCCGAATGGAAAATCGCCAAGCGTCTGCCTTCTTTATATCCTGAATCTGACTTATGGTAAACCGTACCAAATTCAAAGGCCCGTAAATCTGTTTGCTTCCGGTTGATGTTGTGAGACATTACTTCGAGACCAGAGAAAAGCAAGGTCTGACGCATTACACCCAAGTCTTCACTGAGCTTGTTGAAAATCTCAACATTTTGTGCAGGATTGAGGAAGCCTGATTTTTCGGCATACACCGGCTTGGTCAAGCTGTTGGTAATCATTTCGAAATACCCCAATCCAGCCAACATTTCAGTCAATCGGTATTGAAGTTTATTCAAGTCCTTCACCGGATGATCAGCCAAGAAATCGGTGCTGAGTTTTTCAGAAAGCTCTACCTGATGAAAGCCATGGATTCTTAGGATCTCTTCAATGATATCCGCTTCGCGGGTGACATCCACTCGGTAGGGCTTTACGATCGCTGTGAATCCCACTTCAGTTTCACTTTCAACTCGGATATCCAAGCTTTCCAAAATGGATTTCACTTCGCTCGGGTCGATTTTCTTTCCGATCAGGCGATTGATATGCGCATATTCTACCTCCACGACAAAGTCTTGCACTGGCTGTGGATACAGGTCAATGATTTCTGAAGCCACCTTGCCTCCGGCGATTTCCTGTAGCAAAGCAACAGCCTGCTTTAAGGCATAGACAGGCATATTGGGATCTGTACCTCGCTCAAAGCGGAACGAAGCATCTGTCTTTAATCCATGAAACTGAGATCCTTTTCGGATCACATCTGGAGAGAAATAAGCGGATTCCAAGAAAATAGAAGTGGTCTGATCACTGACTCCTGATCCTTTTCCTCCAAAAATACCCGCAATACACATTCCTCCATTCGGATCACAGATCATGAGTTCCTCTCCGGAAAGCTTACGCTCCTTTTCATCCAAGGTCACAAAAGCAGTGTCCTTTGGAAGCTTACCCACAATGATTTTACCATCGGTAATCTTGTCCAAGTCAAAGGCGTGCAAAGGCTGACCAAGATCGTGAAGGATAAAATTGGTGATGTCTACCACGTTATTGATCGGCTCAAGTCCGATCGAGCGTAGGAAATTCTGAAGCCACTGGGGAGAAGGGCCTACTTTCAAATCGGTCACCACCACTCCTGCATAGCGAGGACAATCTTCAGAATTCTGGACTTCTACAGAAATTGAAGCTCCAGCTACTTCCTTGGACAAGTCCTTTTCGGCAGGAAGGCAAATTGGACGCTGAAGTAAGGCTTTGAGGTCACGGGCAACCCCCAAATGCGAAGCAGCGTCGGCTCGATTTGGTGTCAAGCCAATCTCCAAAACATGGTCTTCACTGACTTCAAAGTATTCCTTAGCAGGAGTACCATTGGGCAAATCAGTATCCAAAACCATAATTCCGGCATGAGAGGTCCCGATCCCGATTTCATCCTCGGCACAGATCATGCCTTCGGATGCTTGACCACGGATTTTGGCTTTCTTTATTTCAAATGGCTCACCGGTAGTAGGGAAAAGCTTTGCTCCTACTGTAGCCACAACCACTTTTTGTCCGGCAGCCACATTGGACGCACCACAGACTATTTGGGAAGGAGTCTCCGCCCCTATATCGACTGTAGTGATGCTCAGTTTATCTGCATCGGGATGCTTTTCACAGGTCAAAACCTCTCCAATAACTATCCCTTCCAGTCCTCCCGGAACAGAAACGAACTCCTCCACTGCTTCCACTTCCAAGCCGGAACGGGTCAGGAGAGCGGCGATTTCTTCAGGGCTTTCAGTAAGAGAAATGTATTGCTTGAGTCTATTGATCGAGATTTTCATAAGAATTCGAGTTGGAGATGCTTCTTATGGTTAAGAAAAAAGGTGCAGAGGCACCTTTTTGAAGCAGTTGGCAAATTTAAAAGAATTGCGGGAGGGCGGGATTATTTGTCATAATTTTTCTCCCCTGCCTCAATCGCAATCGTCATGAGATTTTCCTTGGGAGGGAGCGGACAGGCGTAGTCGGGATTGTAGGCACAATACGGATTGTAAGCCAAGTTAAAATCGATCGTAATGCTGTTTTTTCCATCTTGACGAACATTCAGAAATCGCCCACCACCGTAAGTCTCTTTTCCACTCGTCTCATCAGCAAAAGCCAAAAAGAAATTTCGCATGTCAGTTTCTTTGACAGACTGAAGCAAAAGCAGCTTGTTGGTCTGACCACCGAGTTCAAACTCAGCGTAGGAATGCTCGATGTACTTTTCTTTTGAGCCGTCAGTCAATGGCACCTCTCGCACTTTTTTATTTTCAATTGGAATCAACCGGGCTTTGACTCGGTAAAGCGGATTAATGTCATAAAAGGTCAACAGCTGAAAACTGCGTCTTTGCTCTTCATTGAGAGGCGATTCGACATTAAACTTGATGAATTTGAATTGGCGCTCGCGCTCTTTTTCCACTTTCTCAATGTAGGCTTCGGGGCTCTCCGCAGCTGTAAACATGTAGGCGACAGCAGCTAAGACGACCATGGAGGTGACTACGATTAATACATGACTTGATTTCACAGGGGATCAGATTTTCTGTTCAAAACTCCCACTTTCTTCAGGAGTTTGAGCTTTGGATAAATTTCTATGCGAGAGAATCAAAGAATCCCCTCGTCTGCGAAGCTAAAATAGCCATGATCTGTGAAAATCATATGATCCAAAATGCTCAAATCCATATCGCGACCGATTCGAACCAAGCGTTGGGTAAGTTTTTTATCCTGTTCGGAAGGGCTTGCAGATCCACTTGGATGGTTATGTACTAAAATAATAGAGTGTGCCATATGCTCCAAGGCAGCTTTGAACACCAACTTAGGATCAACCACCGTTCCTGCTGTTCCACCTTGACTGATGAGCTGTTTTTTGATGACGTAATTGGATCTGCTCAGTAGGATGAGGTAAAAATGCTCAATTACCTCATCGTAAAGCTCTGCTCGCATCAACTCATAAGCATCACGGGAAGAAGTGATTTTTTGTCTTACAGGCGCATCCTGATCTTTCCTACGCCTTCCAAGCTCCAAGGCGCTTACAATTGATATTGCTTTTGCCTCGCCGATCCCCTTGAATTTCATCAAATCTTTTACAGAAAGCCTTGCTAAGGCCGAGAGGTCATAATTGATATGACGTAGGATCATCCTGGAAAGGTCCACTGCACTCATCGAAGGAGTACCTGATCCAATCAAAATTGCAATCAATTCGGCATCAGTCAGCGCAGATTTTCCTCTGAGGAGAAGTTTTTCACGGGGCCGATCCTCCTCGGCCAATTCAGAAATCTTGGTAGAAAAAGTAGAATCCATAAGTAAAAATGTTGAAACTAAAACTAGTCATAAAAATAAAATAAAAAAACCCTGCTTTGAGCAGGGTTTGTAGTAAGAAAGTTTTTCTAAATTAAGCAAGTGCGTTTACGAACTTAGCTAATTTTGATTTCTTGTTGCTTGCGTTGTTTTTGTGAATCACATTTTTCTTCGCCAGTTTGTCCAACATGGAAGAAACCTTCTGGAAAAGCTCAGTAGCCTCGATCTTGTCGGTAGCAGCCTTCAGCCTTTTGATGAAAGTTCTAGTGGTCTTGGCCTGATATCTGTTTCTCAAACGCTTCGCTTCGTTGGCACGAATTCTTTTCAGAGCTGATTTGTGATTTGCCATATTGTTTTAAATAATTTCTGTTCTTTCCCTATTCTGAATCGGAGTGCAAAGTTATTGTAAATAATTAATTCTGCCAAAGGAATTTCTAACAATCCTTTCAGAATACACTTCTCTCTAGCCAAACGATTTGGGAGAAAGTCCGAAACAGGCTACAAATATAAGGCTTTTGAAAGTCAGAAAATTAAAGTTTTGATTAATTTAAGGGATGAAGTTTTTTTTAGTGTGGCATCTACTTTTCTCGACTAGCTATGGAAATCCGCCATTTTGGGGATTTTATGCCCATTCATTGATAAATAGACAGGCAGTCTTTTCCCTTCCACCTGAGCTAATGCCTTTGTATAAATCTGAAATTGAGTTTATCACAGAAAAGGCGGTCAATCCCGACCGAAGAAGGTATGCCGTGGTCGGGGAAGCTGAAAAGCACTACATAGACATCGATCATTATGGCGACAGCGCCCTTACTATCCTTCCTAACTATTGGCTTGAAGCTATCAAAAAGTTCCCTGAAGATTCACTTAGGGCACACGGAATAGGACCATGGTCGGCCTATTTGACCTTTTTGAGTCTGACCAAAGCCTTTGAGCAAAAAAACAAATCAGCCATTCTGAGGCTATCAGCAGATTTGGGACACTACCTTGGCGACCTCAATGTCCCACTCCACACCACCAAAAATTACAATGGGCAGCTTACCGGTCAGGATGGGATTCATGGGTTTTGGGAAAGCAGGGTTCCCGAGTTATTGGCTAAAGATTATTCGTTTTGGGTGGGAAAAGCAGAATATGTGGAAAAGCCTCAATTGGCTATTTGGGACGCGGTAGCAGTGGCGCACACCATGGTGGACAGTGTTTTGCGAATTGAAAAAGAACTTACTGCGCAATTTCCTGAAGATCAGAAATACAGCTACGAGGAGCGAAATGGATTGACCGTTCGGGTCTATTCAAGAGATTTTACCATCACTTATGCACAGGCGTTGGATAATCAGGTAGAGCGGCAAATGAGGAAGTCCATCAAAATGATCGCTGACTTTTGGTATACGGCATGGATTAACGCCGGGCAGCCAGATCTTCGTTCCTTCGATCAAGTTGTAATCGAGGAAGAAAAATTAACACCGGATTCGAGGTTGAAAGTACGAGAACATTAAAATCAGAAGAATGAAATAAGAAAGCTGAAACTAGCACCCGAAAATATCATAGACAGAGACCTAAAAACAAGAACTAAGAAGTTTGCTCTAGAAATTATTAAGATTGTTCCAGAACATCCGAAAAATACAGCCGGTTTCGAACTTGGTAAGCAGTTGATAAGATTTGGCACTTCAGTGGGAGCAAATTATAGATCATCACAACGAGGGCGTTCACATGCCGAGTTTATATCTAAGTTTTCCATTGTTCAGGAAGAAGCCGATGAATCCGTATTTTGGTTAGAGCTAATCTTTGATTCAGAACTATTGACCCCCGAACGAGTAAATCCTTGTTTGAAAGAGGCTAATGAGCTTACATCAATATTTACAACTATGGTCATCAATGCTAAAAGAAACTCCTAGCCAAGTTTCAGCTTTCTGAATTTAGCTTTCTGAATTCAAAGGATCTTAAGAATTCAAATACCTCCGAATAGCTTTCCCCAATCTTTCAAATGTATCCTTGAAAGTCACCTCATTCTCTTCCAACAAGGTTACTCTGAAACCTCTAAGATCGGAGCAAAAGGAAGAAATCGGCACCACACAGATTCGCTCAGAGGCTAGTAAGTAGTAGACAAAACGCTTATCTAAAGGCATTTCAGGGTCATTTAGCCATGAATCCAATAGCTTTTGCAATCGATCATCTTCAATCGGGAGCGTTTGATGAGGAGTCAATAACTTCTCATCGAAAACAATGGTATTGTAAAAAGCACCCTGAGTCGGGTTAAATTTAATTCCCTCGATGTCTCCCAAAATCTCCCGCATCCAATCGCTTCGCTTTCCAATTTGGGCATTGGCCTGCTCGCGGTAGGCGTGGTATTCGGGATGACTCATGATTCGAGGAATCGCCAACTGTGGTAAAATCGTGGAACAAACCTCGATCATCTTGGCATTTTCAAGCGTCTGGCAAAGCTTGGCAAATTCCTTTGAAGACTCTCGATTGTAAAACTCCATCCAGCCACATCTTGACCCAGGCCACGGAAATTCTTTGGAAATGCCTTTCAGAGAAATGGCCGGACGACTTCCAATCACTTCTGCCAAGGCCACCGCTTTTATACCGTTATAGGTGATATTTTGATAGATCTCGTCCGCGATCAAAAGCAGGCTAAATTCCTCCGCAATTTTCACAAAGCCTTCCAGCACCTCCTTAGGATATACCATCCCGGTTGGATTGTCCGGATTGATAATCAGAATACCGACGATCGAAGGGTTGTATTTGACCTTCATGTAGAGGTCATCCATATCAGGAAGCCATTGATTGTCCGGATCAAGTTTGTAAGTGATCGGAGCGGTATTGGCATGTGCCGCTTCTGCCGAACTGTGAGTGGAGTACGCAGGCGAAGGACCAATGATTCGGGCCGTAGGAATCAAGAACTGATATAGCTTTGCAATTGCATCTCCCAAGCCGTTGAAGAAAAGAATATCCTCTGCGGTGATTTGTGAACCACCTTTTTCATTGTTGAGATTTGCTAGAAACTTTCGGGTTTCGAGAACACCCTTCGAGTCTGCATAACCGTAGGTTTTGTCTTCTTTGAGCAAGTCTGCGATGATCGCTTTAATCCAATCCGGCACATGATTGCTCTTTTGGATAGGATCGCCGATATTCTCCCAAGTCATGGGATAGCCAAGGGCTTCGATTTGCCGGGCTTTTTTTACGATGCCTCGGATTTCGTAATTCAATTCTTCTGCTCCGGGTCTGAGGAGTAGCTGTCTCATAGGTCAATAGGCTGGTTTGGAAAAAATTCCGCCACAAAGTAAGGGAAAACCAAGTTGAAATTTCAGGAATAGACCAAAAACCAAAACTTCGACTGACCTTAAAAATTTTAAGCTTTTGAACTTTCCCTCAGCCCAATCGTTTTGGTAAGCCTATATCCCATTCAGAGGGTTTATAGGTTTCATAATTAGTTTCTTTAGAAAACATTTATCAAGTGGTTCTCCTGCGAATTCTACTCTTCCTGATCTTTCTTTCTTTGATCGATTGGTATACCTACCAAGCTTTCAAAACAAGCTTCCCAAGTCAGACTTGGGTGAAAATTGGTTATTGGCTTTTTTCAGTTTTGGTGTATGCCTATATCGGCTATGGTTTTCTAACTTTCAGCAGGGAAGCCATGAATCCGAGTTTTGGTACGATGGTTTCCCTGATGATTTTGTCTTTGGTCCCCAAACTGATTATCCTGACAATCCTTTTTGGAGAGGATGTGTTACGGTTTTTCACAGGAAGCTTTCAATCTATTTCGGGTAACCGGCAGGGAGACTTTTTACCTGATCGGAGAAAATTCATCAGCCAAACAGCGCTCATCCTATCTGCCATTCCATTTGCTGGTATACTTCACGGTGTTTTGATTGGCAAATACCGCTATCGGGTAATAAAGCACACGTTGGAATTTGACGACTTACCGTCAGCGTTTGACGGTTTCAAGATCACCCAAATTTCGGATATCCACTCGGGAAGCTTTGATGACAAAAAGAAGCTGGAATACGGCATTGATTTGATCAATCAGCAAAACTCAGACGTCATTTTGTTCACCGGAGATTTGGTAAATAATCATGCCGGAGAAATGGAGCCTTGGATGGAAACGTTTAAAAAACTTCAAGCCCCATTGGGTAAATATTCCATCTTAGGTAATCACGACTATGGGGATTACATGTACTGGCCAAGCCAAGAAGCAAAAACCGAAAATCTAAAGCGATTATTTCAAGTACAGGAGGAGCTTGGATTTAAACTCCTTCGAAACGAAAATATCAAAATTGAAAAAAACGGTTCGAGTATCGATCTGATCGGCGTTGAAAACTGGGGGAAAGGATTTGCTCAATATGGAGACTTACCAAAAGCAGCCGCCAACCTCTCAGCAGCAAGTTTTAAAATCCTGATGAGCCATGACCCTTCCCATTTTGACGAGGAGGTCAAGAATTTTGCACACCACATTCACCTCACGCTGAGCGGACATACCCACGGGATGCAGTTTGGGATCGAGATTCCCGGCTGGTTCAAATGGAGCCCTTCCTCCCTTCGCTATCCCAAATGGGCGGGACTCTACGAGGAAATGGGCCGGTATCTGCATGTCAACCGAGGTTTTGGATTTTTAGCCTTTCCGGGACGAGTTGGGATTTGGCCTGAGATTACAGTGCTGGAGTTGAGGAGGAAAAGATCCTAATGCGATTTTGCTTCGAATTCTTTAAATTTTTTTAATCCAAAAATCTTGTATTACAAATACACTATATCTTGTATTTATAATACAAGCTTTTATATTTGTATTGATTTACAGCGATTTAAATGATACAAATAGACCTCTTGGCTAAGGTAATCGAGGAGCAAAGCCGGAATTTCCTCCAAAAACAGCTCATCTCCAGGGAAGAGTCTATCCCTTTGCAAACCAATCAAATCTTAGTGATCAGTGGGGTGAGGCGCTGCGGAAAAAGTATTCTGATCCGCAAAAGCCTCCCTTCTGATGCACAGGGACTGTATCTGAATTTTGAAGATCCTCGCTTGGTTGATTTTGAAGCCGCTGATTTCCCCAAACTGGAACAATTGAGAGAACAGTTAGGCAAGACCTGTATCCTTCTCGATGAAGTCCAAAGTGTTGCCGGATGGGAGATTTTTGCCAGATCACTTCATGAAAAAGGCCAAAAACTCTACATCACCGGTTCAAATGCCAGCATGCTCAGTCGGGAATTGGGTACGCGCCTGACGGGACGATACAAGCAGATCGAACTATTTCCCTTCAGCTATACCGAGTTTTTGCTTTTCAAAAACCTGACTCTAGGCGAAAAGAGCTTCGAAAGCTACTTTACATCAGGCGGCTTTCCGGAATACCTGCAAAATCAGGATCAAGATTACCTCAGGACCCTGTTCCGAGACATTCTGACCCGAGACGTGGCAGTCAGGCGTAATATCAGCAATGAAACCGCGCTTATCCGATTGGGGGTATTTCTTTGCTCCAATGTAGGTAAGCCCTTCAGCTACTCCAGAATGGGCAGTTTGTTGGAGATCAAATCTGTGCGTACCGTCATCGATTACTGTGATTATTTGGAGGAAAGCTACCTCTTTGACTTGATTCCGATGTATTCCCCCTCGATACGAAAGCAGCTGGCTAACCCCAAAAAGGCCTACAGCGTAGACCCGGCTTTGGCTTCTGCCAACTCGCTATCGTTGAGCAAGGATTTGGGAAGAAAGCTGGAAAACTATGTTTATCTGCACCTTCGCAGGTCTTTCAAAGAGATCCAGTACTTCCAAAGCAAGGATTCCGAATGCGATTTTGTAATCAAATGGAATGAGGAAATCATCGGGGCTTTACAGGTATGCTGGGACTTGAACTCAGACAATTTGCAAAGAGAACTTAAAGGCTTAAAGACAGCCTTGGAAGAAACTCAGTCCCCAAAGGGCGTTTTGCTGACCTGGAATCAGGAAGATTTACTCGATGGAATAGCCGTCATGCCTGTGTGGAAATGGATGATGTTGCCCGCGAAAGAGTATTTTGGCTTGGGATAAGATCACTTATCACCAAGGCAAATCAGAGAGGAAATTATTGAAGATCAAAAAACGTTGATTCTATCCGATCAAATCCCAGAAACACCTTGAAGGAAATTAATGAAAGCTGATTTGAATCCCCAAACTTGTCTGAAGATCTGTGGACCGCCTAACATAGGTTCTGTCAGACTGGTTAATTACGATTTCACGGCCATTCAATCCTCCATATCCTCCTCTTAGTGTGAGGTTCACATCATATACCCCATGCTTATCCTTGATCAGGACATAGGCTAGTCCCAACCCACCAAAAACCCGATTGTAATTCAGGATAAATCGGGAAGGGCTTTCTCCATGAATCACTCGGAACAGGCCAAAACCAATTTCCGGACTTACCATAAATCTTCTGTGAAGGTAAAATGTATGGTAAATGAAAACCCCATTCTCAATAAATTTCGCATCCTCGAAAAATCCCCCCAAAAACCCGTTTGCCACGACCGAGGCATTTTGTCTGAGGGTGTAAAGCCCGATTCCCGGATAACCACCGACTCGGGCGTTCATCCTTAAATGATACCCAGGATTTGCTTGGTAAGCATCTCTTAAAAATGATTCCTTTCCAAAATTTCGATAAATCAGTTCTACACTTGGTTCTACCATAAGCCTACCTTTTCCTGGGTTTTTGGCGGAATCCAATTCTTGGGAATAGGTAGTTTGAAAGCTTATGAAAAACAAAATCGAGATGTAGTGAAGCAAGTGTCTCATTTTTCAACAACTTTTAAATCACCCAAAGACACCACTCCAAAAGGATCCTGGTCGGACGGGAATGCCTCTATGAAATTTCTAAAGTCCTTTTCCCCACCAAAATCGACCTCAAACTTATACGGTGGTTTGATCTGCAAATAGTAGAAGTTATCAAAGTTTTTGGAGGGAAGAACAAATTTGAACTTACCTGAAGAATCGGTAATCACCCGATAAATAACAGATTTTGATCTTGGATTTTGAAAATCAGTAAAATCCAGATCCTGAGTAAAAACCAACTCCACTCCGGCAACAGGCTGACCAGATTCATTGATAATCCTGCCGGTGTACGTATCAAAGCTGTCATGAATAAATTCCTGACAAGCGGTAAACAAAAACAATACTGACAAAACACCGACGTGAAATAGCTTACTTATCATTGGTTTGTTTTTTAAGATCAGCACTCTTCAAATTCATTTACTATTTACGGATGAAGAAAAGTAGCTCACCATATAATTTCAATTGGTTCTCTTTTGACGCATCGCCCCTACAAAAAAGCTAATCGCTCCCCAAACTAGTATAACTCCAAGAACCCAGTTTGGAATAAAAAAAAGATTCAAGGATTTCCCGAAGACTATCAGTCCAATCAATAAGAAAGGCAAGCCGTACAATCGATCAAAGATTTTTCATTTCACTTTTACAAGATGTTGAGTATGCCCATTAGAATAGCCAATGATGAGCGTATCTCCTGCAAAACCATATCGGTTTTGAATGGAACCCATATTTGTAATCAATGTTAGGAGTTCATTTTTAGTGGTCTTCCATTCAAAAACTGGGATGGCAGAATAATCAAAAGGGGCTTTTATTCCATGTCTATTATCTGCATCTCTAAACATCTGTGGGTCCTGAACAAATCTACCGTCACTGTAGTAAGTTTGAACATAATTTTTTCCGTAGAACTCATCTTTAATCACTTCACCATTTGGATCTAAGTGGTAAAGAAACATCCATCTTCCTACCAATCGGGGATCGCGTTCTGCCTTTTGGGAAAAAGCTAGTATCATAAGACTTAGAAAAACTATGATAATCCTCTGGGTTAAAAAACCATCATTCCTCTTCATCGGATTTTTCTTTTGATTGTTGGTGCCAGATTCCTCTCAAAAATCCAATGGTGTGCGCCCAAACTGCCACCATGGTCATTACTGCATAAATCAGGTAGTAGTTTGTCGTCTTCATTTGGTGTAACAAGTAAAAAAGGAAAGAAAACAAAAGAAGAGAAACGATGGCAGCTTGGATTTTTTGGAATCTGGTGATTTTCATAAAATTTTTTCCTGTAATTTTTCATGTAACTATAAATCTGTATTAGTTGACTCAAACTAATAAAAGTCAGCCCAAGTGCCGAATGATTGGGATAATTTTTATCCTGAAAAATCAGTCCATCTTCCCAAATAGATCAAGCCCCAACCACGCTTGCAGCGATTACAATGATCCAGTGAAAATAAAGTTGCCTCTTTCCCATCAGGTTTAACTAATTTCAAAGTAAAATATCAAATAACACCAAAAAATCAAAAAACCTCCAGATTTTTCTTAATGGGTTTTTACATACAAATCCAAATACCGCCACAGCTTTTTGAATTAGATCTTTAAAAATGATCAAACACTCATTTGATTCAGAAGAAAAGTACAATGGCCTTCACCAACTTTCAGCACAGAAGCTTTATCCTATGCAACTTGAAGTTTTAGATCACTAAAATATGATTCATATAGAAATTTAATGCTTAATCAAAAGACACTTTCCACAGTTCCAAGGTTGTAAAGGTTAGTTTTTTTAAAATATTAAACTAATTTCAATCTAGAAGATTGTTTTTTCCTGAAAAAAAGAACAAAAGATTTTTAATCAACTATTTTTTAATGTAGATTACCTAACTTTTAACAATTTTTCCACATGAAAAAGCTATTCATATTTGTTTTTAGTTATCGTTTCTAATGAAAGTGCTTTGGCCATTACGCCTACAAGAGTGAATGTGGACGGAATTTGGTACACTAATGGGCAAACTGCATACATCAGGTGCGATAGGACAAGTATTAGTGTTTATATTGATTTAATTCTGTTCGGATCAAAATATTTGAAAATCCGAGTTGCTAGCACTCCTAATTTCACAGTAAGCAGCACACAATCCAACATCATGAAAACACTCCATCTAGACCCTTTGAGACAAAACGGTTCAATAGATGTTGGATATGAAAACAACAATGGCTTCATCCGGGTTTACATTCAACAAAGGCCACCCGACCCCATTATTACACTAGGGTCCAACATCTGTGCGGGAAACTCCTCTAATGTTACAGCCAATAGTAATTATAATTTTCAAAACACCCACCCGATCAATCTGGTTTGGACTACCACTGGCGGTGTGACGGTAAATGGCAGCAGTAGCTATACCCAAACTGGGGTTTCAAACACTGTTTCCGTCACCAATATTTCCAACGGAACCTATTCTGTTAAAGCCGTCATTCCAAGCTGTGGCAACCTCGAGAGCAATGCAACTAATATAAGACTAGGTCCACCAGTAATAACCAACCCCAACTATTGGATCCTTGATCCCGGCTCTAACATGTGGCAATTCAGCCAGACTTCCGTTGGTTCGGGAGTTACTTATTCGTTTTATGTTTCTTCTGGATCGGCTGTATTGAATCCACAGAATCAAGACTGTTTCATCACGACTTCCGAGGGGGCTACAGTTTGTGTTTCAGGGATCAATTCTTGTGGAACTGGGATGCCCTACTGTTTTTATATCCCTCCGGCTGGCGGATTTCTCAAATCAGTCTATCCTAATCCGGCAACTGACATGCTATCGCTTGAATTTAGAGGAGATATACCCACTTCTAATATACCCTTTGAGTTGCTCCTCTTTTCCGACAAATCGATGAACACAGTAAGGAGATTGTCCCCAAACGAAATTAAGGCTAGTGTGTCCTTTCAAATAAATCAAAAACTAGAAATGGATGTCAGGAATTTACCAAGAGGTGTGTATATCCTACATATCGTACCAAACTCAAAATCAAATCTTCCAATACAAACGCATCGCATCATTTTAGAATGAAGCTAAAAAGAGGTTGTAATTATACTTCAGCACCTAACACTAATCTTATTGGAAATAAACTGAAATGCTATTGGGGCAGTTTATAGCAATTAAATTTCCATCAAACAACTTAGAAATGAAAAACTATCTCCAATTGATCAGCTTCTTGGTTCTGTTGTTTTCAGGGATGACGATAGAAACGTATGGGCAGAGCGATATCCGCATCGGGATTACCGGAGGTCCGAATGCCAGCCAGATCAAAACCAGTACTAACCTGACAGATCTACTTTGGAGTTACAATGTTGGTCTGGCCTTTGAGAAGGAGTTTAAAAAGGATCTTTCAATAGCGAGTGAATTGGTGTACACCCGTCAAGGTAGCAGTCTTGACGGAGTGTTTTCAGGGAAATATATTACCCACTTTGACTACCTAGCTCTTCCCGTTTTCTTTCGATACAGCCCCGGGGGAAAAAATGCATTTATCCTTGGAGGAGGAAAGTTCGGCTATTTGATATACGACAAGGAAAAATATACCTACAATAACTCGGAAGGGAATTTGAATCATTTACGCCAATGGGATGCAGGATTAATGGGAGGCATTGGCTATCGGATGGGTAAGTATGTGGTCTTGGATGCACGATACTACTTTGGCCTGACCCCATTGATCAAGAAGCATACGGTCCTGGATCCAGTGACTTTTCAACCAATTTTTTTCGGTGCTGACAGATGGATAAATCGGGTTTGGTCCCTGAACCTTACCATTTATTTTTTTAATTCTCGCCAGTAAATAAAATAGCTTTTTTTGTGTAAACAGAAAACTAAGACTTCCTACTTTCTCCACACAAACCTTCGAGGTCAGAAAAGACCTCCAAGATTATTTCAAATTCTTATACCTTATCCGCTTAGGTGTCAAATCACCGAGTCGCTTCTTCTTATTTTCCTCGTAGTCGGAGAAGTTGCCCTCAAACCAGACCACTTGGGAATCGCCTTCGAAAGCCAAAATGTGAGTACAGATTCTGTCCAGGAACCAACGGTCGTGGGAGATGATCACCGCACAGCCCCCGAAGTTTTCTAGGGCTTCTTCCAAAGCACGGAGTGTGTTCACGTCCAAGTCGTTGGTCGGTTCGTCGAGAAGAAGCAGGTTTCCGCCTTCTTTAAGCGTGATAGCCAAGTGAACCCGATTACGCTCACCACCGGAGAGTACGCCAACCTTTTTCTCCTGATCAGAACCTGCAAAGTTGAACTTAGACACATAAGCCCGTGCATTCACTTCCTTATTTCCCAGCTTCATCAATTCGTTGCCGCCAGAGATCAATTGGTAAACAGTTTTATTTGGATCGAGCTGATCATGCTCCTGATCCACATAAGCCAACTTCACTGTTTCACCTACTTCGAAATTGCCAGAGTCCGGTTTTTCTTGACCCGTAATGAGTTTGAAGAGTGTGGTTTTACCCGCACCGTTTGGTCCAATGATCCCGACAATACCACCTTGAGGCAAAGAGAAGCTCAGATTTTCGAAAAGCAATTTGTCCCCATAGGCTTTAGAAACATTGTTTACCTCGATAACTTTTGCTCCCAATCTTGGCCCTGGAGGAATGAAAAGCTCCAACTTGGCTTCTTTTTCTTTTGCCTCCTCCCCGATCAATTTATCATAGGCATTCAAACGCGCCTTTCCTTTGGATTGACGGGCTTTTGGGGACATGCGAATCCATTCCAATTCCCGCTCGAGGGTTTTCTGACGCTTGGATTCTGTCTTTTCTTCCTGCTTCAGTCGGTTTTGCTTTTGATCCAGCCAAGAGGAATAGTTGCCTTTCCATGGAATACCTTCACCACGGTCCAATTCAAGAATCCATCCGGCAACATTATCCAAGAAATAACGGTCGTGAGTTACAGCAATGACAGTTCCTTTATAGTTCTGCAAGTGCTGCTCTAGCCAATGCACCGACTCCGCATCAAGGTGGTTGGTAGGTTCGTCAAGCAAAAGCACATCCGGCTCCTGGAGTAATAATCGGCAAAGTGCGACGCGACGCTTTTCCCCTCCTGAAAGGTTGGCCACATTGGCATCAGCGGGTGGAAGACGCAGTGCATCCATGGCTTTGTCCAGCATCACATCCAATTCCCAAGCATTGGCAGCATCCAATTTTTCCTGAACTTCACCCTGACGGGTAATGAGCTTATCCATGGCATCTGGATCCTCCATCAGGGCAGGGTCCATGAATTTCTCATTGATCTCTTCAAATTCTTTTAACAGCGCTACGGTACCAGCTACTGCTTCTTCTACTACTTCCTTGACAGTTTTAGTAGGATCTAGCTTGGGTTCTTGCTCCAGCATGCCCACCGTATATCCGGGTGACCACACCACTTCTCCGAGGAATTCCTTGTCCATTCCTGCAATGATTCTAAGGAGAGAAGACTTCCCGGAACCGTTAAGACCAAGCACGCCGATCTTGGCTCCGTAAAAAAATGAAAGGTAAATGTCCTTTAAAACTTTCTTTTGTGGGGGGTAAATCTTGGACACCCCAGCCATGGAAAATATGATTTTTTCTGCGCTCATGCCTGTATGTTAGTTACTGTCAATTGTAAATAGATCAAGTGGGCAAAAATATACCTTTCTTAGGATAAGTGAGGGCTAAATGATTATTTTGCAAAAAATCGAAAACGACCACCTATAACCTATTGTAGTGTAATGGAACATCCATTTGGATATATCAAAGACAGCAAAGTCTTTTTGAAGGGTTTTTTAGGGAGGAATGACCGCGAAATCGGCGAGGTAAAAGAAAGCGAAAGCTCTACTATTCAGTACTTTGAGGCTCGTTTTGAACAAATCAAAGAGAAGGTAGCCAAACTGAAATCAGACATTGAGGAAAACCAAAACAAAGGGTCTTTCCTTATGAAACTCATCCACTTGAGGGACTCACTTTTTGAAAGCGACGCTTTGGGGGATTTTGTTCCTCTTATCGAAGAATTAGATCAGCAAGAAGTGCTTTTGAATGAGATCATTCAGGCCAATCGAACCAAAAATCTGGAAGTAAAGAAAAGCCTGATCATAGAAGCGGAAGCTCTAAAAAATGATACAGACTGGAAAGAGACTGCGGAGAAATTCAAAGAGTTGAAGCTTCGCTGGATCAAAACCGGACCTGTAGAAAAAGATGTAAACGAAGAAATCGAACAGCAATTCAACGAGGCTATCCAAACCTTTTTTGAAAATCGGAGACATTTCTTTGAAGGACTCGCCCTACAGGCGGAGGAAAATATCAAGGTCTATGAAGCACTAGTCGTCCAGGCAAGAGAAGCCCACGACCTACCTGATGCTAAAATGGCTTTTGAGATCAGCAAACGTATCCAAAGAGAATGGAAAGAAGCAGGCAAAGTACCCGCAGAAAAACGGCAGCCCCTGTGGGATGAATTTTCCAAGTTGAATAATAGGATCTTTTCCAGATACAAGCGTGGTCTCAACCCAGGACCGCAGATGCATCCAAGGGAAGTACTCCGCAAAATTGAGGGAATGGTAGAAGAGCTAAAAAAAATGGCTCATCAACCAAGCAGTTATGCCATTACTACCCGTGCAAAAGCTATTCAAGAAGATTGGAAAAAGCTCCCCATGAGAAAACCTAAAGAAGCCAATTTACCGGCTAGATCTTATCAGTTTTTCATGGATATCATTTTCGAGAAAGCCTTCCTGGAAAAACTGGCTCATGGAAAACACGAAGACTTTGACCAGAAAAATCTGCAGGAGCAAAATCAGATTAAATCATCCATTCTCAGGGACTTACTTCATAGAGATCAGAGTGAGTTGGAGACCATGCAAAACAATTCGGATAACTTCCGAGTAGAGACTCCAGACTTTGAGATGATGATGAAAAAAAAGTTATCCAGCCTGAAGCGCAAAGTGGATGTAAAAAACTATATTTTGAAGCAACTTTCTCCTCGTTATTGAGTAGAAACTACTTATTGAAAAAATCACTATTCTTGCAACCTTAAAAAATCCGGAACACCTTTTAAAATAAACACTATGTACTGGACACTTGAACTAGCATCCTATCTAGAGGACGCTCCCTGGCCAGCGACCAAGGATGAGCTTATTGACTATGCCATCCGCTCCGGCGCACCACTGGAAGTAGTGGAAAACCTCCAAGAACTCGAAGACGACGGAGAGCCCTATGAAACTATCGAAGAGATTTGGCCAGATTATCCGACCAAAGACGATTTCTTCTTTAACGAGGACGAATACTAAAATGAAAAGCCCTGAAATTCAGGGCTTTTTTATTTAATTTAGCTTGAAGCAAGGGGATTGGCCTTATCATTCTACATTCCCAATACTTGCCTTAGTCGCGAATAGCCTGTTTTACTGACAGGAATTTTGTCTCCTTTTCTAAGCTTGACCAGATAGGAGTCCCTTTCATAGGGCTCTATCCCTGCGATCTCATTTAGATTGATCATGAAGGACCGGTGAACCCGAGCAAATTTCCCCGGATCCATACTTTCCTCCAGTTGCTTCATGGTCATTTTCTTCAGGTATTTTCCTTCAGCTGTGTGAATAGAAATGTAGTCGTCCTCTGCTTCGAAATAACTTACTTCGGACACAGGAATGATTTTTATATCGTTTTTCACTCGTACCACCAATCGGTTACTTTTCTCTGCTAAAAGTTTGACCTCAGATTCCTCCTCAAGATTGAACGTGTCTTTTTGTGAAAATTGAATCAAAAACCGATCAATTGCCTGCTTGAATCTTGCCGGTGAGAAGGGCTTAAGGAGGTAATCCATCGCTTTGGCATCGAATGCTTTCAGCGCATACTGATCAAAAGCCGTGGTAAAGATCACTGCAGGAGGCTCTTCCAAAAGCTCCAACAACTCAAACCCGGTAATTTTTGGCATTTGCACATCCAAAAAGATCAAATCAGGTTTGTGTAGCTGAATCGCTTTGAGCCCTTGAAATCCATCATTACAAACTTCAAGAATCTGAAATTGAGAAAATGAACCTAAGTATTCCTGGACAATACCTGCGGCTAATGGCTCGTCATCGATAATGATAGTCCTGATCATGTAAACTGTGGGATTTGTAATAAAATGGTAAAATAGCCTTCATTGGCATTTTTCTGAAGTAGGTCTTTGCGGCCAAAAAGCAGATAGAGCCGTCGCTCCACCGAGCTAAGACCAAAGCCAGTGCCCTCTGCCCCGACATAATCCGGATCAAAGGGGTTTTGGATTTCCAACACAAGGTAATTGCCTTCCTTTTTGCATTCCAACGAAATCTTGACTTCTCCCGTGACTCCATATAGACCGTGTTTGATGGCATTTTCAACCAAAGGCTGAATCAGTAGCGGAGGAAGTTTGGAATGCTCGACTTCTTTATCCATCAAAAAATCCACTTTCAGACGATGCCCAAATCGCACTCGCTCGATATCCAAGTACATCTTAAGGTAATTGACTTCTTCTTCAAGGGTAACCCAGGTCTGCACATCCTTTCGGATAGTTCCTCGAAGGAAATCGGAAAGAAGAAGTACCATTTCCCTTGCTTTTTGAGGCTGGGAAACCACCAAAGCGTTAATCGAATTAAGGCTATTGAAAAGAAAATGAGGCTGAAGCTGCTGTCGGAGTTGGGCTAGCTCTGCTTCCTTGGATAGTTCGAGCATTTGTGACTCACGTTTCCGGAGCTCCTCCTGTCTTTCCAGCTTAGACACCACCAAAGCCAAAACCGCAATCAACTGCTCCGCCATACCCAAAACCATCCAACGCAGGTAAATTGACTTTTCGAGAAGATCTAGATAAGTCTCATCCTCGAGATACCACCATGAAAGTAAAAATTGATGCGCATACACGGACAGTCCGCTCAAAGCCACCGGGACCAAAAGAATCAACCAGAGGTTTTTTCCTTTGGGTGAGTAAAGGCTGAAAACCCGATCTAAAACCGCTACACCTCCCAAGAAAACTAAAGCAAAAAAGAAAGAATCTGTAAAGGCGATTTCAGTCGACAAACCCTCATTTACCAGCAAAAAGAAACATCCCAGAAGCCAGATGATTCCGGCTCCGGGGATGATCCATTTTCCAAGTCTTGGATTTGAAAATGCGTTTAAAAACAAGGTATTAGTGGTAAAATAGTTGGTTTAATCTCGTCAAAAGGATTTGATTTCCAAGCCGCCAAACAAAATGGTGCCTTTCAAGACCACCACTTTATTGGGATCTACTCCTCCCTCACGGAAGAATCGCTTGTCTTCTAATCCAGCGGCAATGTTGGTCACCTCAGTGCGGATATCCCAATGTGGAGGCACGATCATTTTGACTCCACCGAAAATGATATCTACTTGGATAGTCACTACCCCATTGAAATCCACCTGAGTCAAGTCCAAGTCAGCACCACCAAATGCCGCAGTCACTTTTCCTCCCTGGAAGTTTTTGGACATCATTTTACGATTGACACCGCTGAAAATCGCATCGATGTTTAACCGATCTGCAAAGGAAGTTCCAGTGGTCCTAGTAAATCCAGAGTCGCTACTAGATTGGAAATTAGTATTTGATCCACTTTCGTCTACCACTTTGGCATCTTCTACAGTCGAAGTACTTGAGAAAGAAGATTTGCTTTTCTTCTCCGACTCCCAATTGCGACGGATGTCTTCGAGTACTTTGTTTTCCCGGGTCTTCTGAGTGATCAGGTAAATCCCCAAGATGATCAAGCCCAGTGGCCATACATACTGACCCAATCCAAAATCCAGGTCAAACTCCCTTTTCAACAGGAAGTAGGTTCCAATGAAAAGCATGATAAAACCAAAGAAACTCTTGAACTCATGCTTAATAATCGAAAAGGTACCAATCACGATCAGGATCATCGGCCAAGTAAGTATCCAATCCGGGATGAAAAAGCCGATTTTGCGTAACAATAGGATCACTCCTATACCGAGAATAATAAATCCGAAAGCAATGCTTCCGTCATTTCGAGGTTTGGTGTAGTTGTTCATAGCTGTAAGAATTAAATGATGACCAAAAGTATACTCCTGTAATCTGGCGTGGAATCCTGCTTAGGTCAAGGCAGTTGAAAAGTCGGTAAAAGCGGCTAAACAGTCGGTGAAAATGCAAGCGGATTTTTCACCGATTCATTTTTTCCTTGAAAGGAGGAACTCTGCAAACTCCAAGTCCTCAGGTGTGGTCAATTTGATGTTTTCCATGTTGCCCTCTATCAGGGTGACTTGCCATCCCTGAAATTCATAGACAGTGGCATCATCGGTAAATTCCCCTCTTTCGGGAGTCTCAAATGCCCTTTTTATTTTTTCTAATCTAAAAGTCTGTGGTGTCTGCACCAGTCTAAACCTGTGCCTCTCCCTAAATTGGCTCACTCCATCTGAAGCAACTTCTCTCAGTGAGTCTTTTAAGGGTATGACTGCGATTGCGCTTCCGGACTCTTGAGCTTTAGCAAAACTTTCCCTGATCACTTCCCCACTCACAAATGGCCTAACAGAATCGTGAATCGCCACCAATCCTGAAGAAAGCGTGATGGAATCCAGTCCATTTTTCACGGATTGAAATCTCGTAGCTCCACCTGCTACCACTTGGTGAGTCAGGGTAAAATCATATTGAAGACAAAGGTCCTTCCAAAAATCAAAATCATCTTTTGGCAGGACAAGGATTAGCTGAATCAGAGGGTCAGCCTTACCGAATGCCTCCAGCGTATGCATCAAGACAGGTTTGCCACCAATGGGAATGTATTGCTTTGAAATGGAAGTTCCCATTCGGGTTCCCCGTCCTCCAGCGACCAAAACTGCAACTTTATCCATGTCTTTGATTTACTGCAAAAGTAACCTGTTGGTAGAAACAGCCAATTTTTAAAGGTACCGAAAAAGAAAACATCATAAAAAAAGCCCCTCTCGGGGCTTTTCAATTACAATATCAACATGGCGTCGCCATAGGAGAAGAAGCGATATTTTTCTTTCACAGCTTCCTTATATGCTTTCATGATCAAATCATATCCTCCAAAAGCAGCCGCCGTCATCAGCAAAGTAGATTCAGGAAGATGGAAATTAGTAATCAGGGAGTTTGCAATTTTAAAGTCATAAGGTGGGATAATAAATTTATCTGTCCAGCCGCTACTAACTTTTAGCCTTCCGCCTGCTGTAACTGAGGATTCGACTGTCTTCAAGGAAGTAGTACCTACCGCAACTACTCTTTTTTTATTATCCAAGGCCTCATTGACCAAGTCTACGGTTTTTTCAGGAATAAAATAATTCTCTGAATCCATCTTGTGCTTGGTAAGATCCTCCACATCTACCTGACGGAAAGTACCCAAACCAACGTGAAGCGTGATTGGGGTAACCTCTACACCTTTCAATTCAAGCCTCTTGAGTAGCTGTGGGGTAAAGTGAAGACCCGCAGTTGGAGCTGCTACAGCACCCACGTTTTTGGCAAAAACAGTCTGGTATCGCTCTCTGTCTTCGGGTTCGATCTTCCTTTCGATGATTTCTTTCAAAAGGGGTGTCTCACCGAGGGTATCAATTGTTTTTTCAAACTCTTCCTGATTTCCGTCAAAAAGAAAGCGAATCGTACGGCCTCTGGAGGTAGTATTGTCAATGACCTCAGCTACCAAATCACTGTCACCGAAGTAAAGCTTATTTCCAACTCTGATTTTCCGGGCAGGATCTACGAGCACATCCCAAAGACGCAGGTCGGGATTCAACTCTCTCAAAAGGAAGACCTCTATTTTTGCCCCGGTTTTCTCTTTGTTGCCATAAAGGCGTGCCGGGAACACTTTGGTATCATTGGTCACGAAGACATCGCCGTCACCGAAGTACTCAAGGATATCCTTAAATGTTCGATGCTCGATCTCTCCTGTTTTACGGTGAACTACCATCAGACGCGATTCATCTCGATTGTCTGTAGGATAGAGGGCGATAAGTTTTTTGGGAACGTCAAATTTGAAATCTGATAATTTCATAGATAATCTTTAGGAGTCTGACTCGATATTCTAACTCGGTGATTTTGATTTGCTTTAAAAAATGCAAAGTTAATAACAATAATGCCCAATTTCAGCTAACTTGACAAATTGTTTTAACCAACTATTGATCGTATGCTGTTTTTCCAACTCACTTGGGAAAGTTTCAGGTTTGCCGTCACCGCCCTCAAATCAAACCTCACCCGCACCATCCTATCCCTTTTGGGGGTTACAGTGGGTATTTTCGCCATCATTGCAGTGTTTACCCTAGTGGATTCATTGGAAGGAAAAATTAAATCTTCCTTTGCCTTTCTTGGTACCAATGTGATGCGGGTAGATCGGTTCCCATTTGCCAATGGACCACAGGATTACCCTTGGTGGAAGTATTTCCAACGGCCTCCCGGGACTTTTGCAGAATACAAATTTCTGGAAGAGAGGCTCAAAAACGCAGATGGAGTAACTATTTCTGCTTCATCAAATGCTACCATTCAAGCAGGCAGTAATTCATTTGAAGGTTCGGCATTGACTGGAATCGCATACACCTATCAGGATGTTTTTGAAGTTGCATTGGAGGAGGGAAGATATTTTTCGGAATCCGAAATCAATGCTGCCAGAAACCTGATTATTATAGGAAAAAAAATTGCCACGACTCTCTTCCCCAATCAGCCGGCACTCGGCAAAGAAGTGAAAATCAAGGGAATGAAATTTACGGTTATCGGGATTTTTGAAGAAGAAGGGGAAGGCTTTCTTGAGCTTCCATCCAAAGACGAGGCTTGTCTGATTCCTTTTGGAGCATTTAGCAAAATGTACTACACAGGAAAAAATGGACTCGAACCTACCATTGCTGCAAAAGGTCGCGACACAGATATTGGCTTAGTGGCATTGGAAAACGAAATGACTGGCTTGATGCGGGCAAAAAGAGGATTAAAACCAACTCAAGAAGACAACTTTGCATTAAACAAGACCGAATTTATCCAAAATGCAATCGGCTCTATCTTCGATGTGATTTCCGTGGCAGGATGGGTGATTGGAGGATTTTCGATTTTGGTCGGAGGTTTTGGAATTGCCAACATTATGTTTGTCTCGGTGCGTGAGCGTACCAATATCATCGGGATTCAAAAATCCCTGGGAGCCAAAAATTACTTCATTCTTTTTCAATTCCTTTTCGAGGCCGTATGCCTGAGTTTGATCGGAGGAGGCACGGGAATACTTTTGGTATACCTTCTCAGCTTTGTACAGCTTGGTAGCTTGGATTTGATTCTTTCTTTTGAAAATATCATTTTGGGATTAGGTGTCTCATCTATAATTGGTGTGGTGGCAGGAATTGTCCCGGCCACTTTAGCGGCAAGAATGGATCCCGTAGAAGCAATCAGAACTACTTGAAAAAACTCCACGACACAAAGTAAAAAAGGAGGCAATTGCCTCCTTTTTCTATTTTTGATTAGAAACCATCGTATCAATCTTCCAACCCAACGGTGGGTTCTGTGGGGAGTAGCCCCGACGCAGACTTAATTTTTCCTTCGAGTTCATCCATGAGTTCAGGATTGTCGAGCAAAAGATTTTTGACTGCATCTCTTCCCTGCCCCAATTTTTCCCCGTTGTAAGAAAACCAAGAACCCGCCTTTTTTATGATTTCCAATTCAACACCCAGGTCGATGACTTCTCCTACTTTGGAAATTCCCTGACCGTACATGATGTCAAATTCAACAACCTTGAATGGTGGCGCAACTTTATTCTTTACCACTTTCACTCGAGTTCTATTACCAAGTACATTATCTGCACCTTCTTTGATCTGACCGACTCTGCGAATATCCAAGCGAACAGATGCATAAAATTTCAAAGCATTACCGCCTGTGGTAGTCTCAGGGTTTCCAAACATAACACCGATCTTGTCACGGAGCTGATTGATAAAAATACAGGCACATCCTGTTTTGTTAATGGCCCCGGTGAGTTTCCTCAATGCCTGAGACATCAAACGTGCCTGAAGTCCCATCTTGCTTTCTCCCATTTCACCTTCCAATTCACCTTTTGGAACCAAGGCTGCCACGGAATCAATCACGATGATATCAATAGCCCCTGAACGGATCAGATGCTCGGCAATTTCCAATGCCTGCTCTCCATTATCTGGCTGAGAGATAAGTAGGTTTTCGGTATCAATTCCAAGCTTCTCAGCGTAGTTTTTATCAAATGCATGCTCTGCATCGATAAATGCTGCAAGTCCACCGGCCTTTTGCGCCTCGGCGATACAATGCATGGTGAGTGTTGTTTTACCTGAAGATTCAGGCCCGTAGATTTCAATGACTCTTCCTCTTGGTATTCCACCTACTCCCAATGCCATATCAAGTCCTAAAGAACCTGTGGAAATTGCCGGAACGTCTTGGATTTTATTGTCACTCAGCTTCATGACGGTTCCTTTACCGTATGTTTTTTCAAGCTTGTCGATGGTGAGCTGTAAAGCTTTGAGCTTTTCTGCGTTATTACTCATAAGAAGTTTATAAAATGAAATTTAAATTGTTCAAGTTAAGCAAACAGATAGGTATAACCAAAGCAGTAACGTCTATTGTTTTCGGACACCAAATTCGTACTTTTAATCATCCTTACACTCTTTTTTCGCGTATTTATCCACAAAGCTTAGAAGTTTTGTCACGTATTGTCAGATATCCGATGAATTGTTTATCGAAAATTGCTTTTGTCATGTGCCTATCGGTTAACCTGGCGAGTGGTCAATCCATCACCAAAAATAATGCATTCACATTTGGAGAGGAATTGCGCTTCGAAGTGACGTATGGCTGGCTGGACCTGGCAGAAGCCAAACTGAAAGTGGATAGAAAAGCAGTTTTGGAAGGAAATAAAGCCCATTACAAAATTGACGCTTTTGGGAACACTAAAGGTGCAGCAACTTTGTTTGGAAGAGTAAACGACAATTGGGGAACCCATCTAGATACTAACTCTCTGTTGCCTAGCATGTCCTATCGGTATATCGAGGAGGGAAAATATCGAAAGAATGAAAAAGTGTATTTTGACCAAATCAACAAAAAGGCCAAAGTTGAACTGTATGACAGAGAGAACAAAACTCTGAAAGAAGTGAAAGAATACAAACTGCCCGATCAAGTGCAGGATTTGGTAAGTGGATTTTACCTTTTACGTGCAATGGATTTAAGCAACTTGAGAAAAGGGCAACAAATTTTGATCACCGGATTTTTTGACAAAGAAATATATAACCTAAAATTAATATTCGAGGGAACCGAAAAGCTTGAAACAAATCTCGGAACTAAAGAAACGTATGTTTTCTCTCCCCAGCTTCCCAAAAACAAACTCTTCAGGGGAGATTTTCCTGTGAAAGTCTGGGTCACTAAGGATCAAAACAAAATCCCAGTCAAAATCAAGGCAAATCTATTTATCGGATCATTGAATATAGATATTGCATCCGCTAATGGATTGAGAAACAATTGATTCATATTGAGTTAACATAGATTTAACAATCCGGGTAATTTTCAAAAGATTCCTCCTCCAGACCCTGAAAATTCACTCCGTAACCAATGAAAGTTTGGTTCTTATCTTTGAATATTCCTTAATTTTAACCTGACTATTAAGAAATCCTTTCATGGCAGACAAACAAAAAATTAAGGTTTTGGTGGTAGATGACGAGCCAGACATCGTCGAAATCCTCAAATACAATCTCCAGAAAGAAGGCTATGAAGTCGCCACTGCAGAGGACGGGATCAAAGCAGTAAAAACTGCCGCAAAGTTTCAGCCTGACGTAATTCTATTAGACATCATGATGCCCAATCAGGACGGTGTCGAGACTTGCCTTCAGATCCGACAGATTCCCGAATTGAAGCACGCTTTTATCATCTTCCTTACTGCCCGAATGGAAGAATACTCTGAGGTAGCAGCTTTTGATGTAGGGGCGGATGACTACATCACCAAACCCATCAAACCTCGGGCCTTGATGAGTAGGATAGCTGCACTTTTCCGCAGGGAGTCCAAGAAAGAACAAGAACAGGCCCAAATCAAAATCCGTGACTTGGTCATCGACCGCGGCAGTTACACGATCGACAAATCCGGCAAAACGATCACCCTACCCAAAAAAGAATTCGAACTGTTGTATTTCCTCGCCAAAAACCCTAATATGGTTTTCAGCCGTGATGAACTGCTCCATAACATCTGGGGATCTGACGTATTTGTACTTGCCCGTACCGTGGATGTACACATTCGAAAAGTCCGCGAAAAAATCGGAGAAGACTACATCACTACTGTCAAAGGAGTAGGATATAAGTTCGACTTAGGTTAGAAATGCTCACAGGATCCAGAGGGATATCTTTAATACTTGCCATTGCCATAGCCAGTTTGGTAATGGCATTTTTGTCCTTAATCCCCTCTACTTCCATGAGCGCACTTTGGGGGTCCTTGATTCTTGCATTTTCTATATCTTATCTCTTGATCAACATTACTTTGGAGTTTTTGGTCTATCGCGAGATCGGCAATATTTACAATCTCCTAGACAAAATCCAAAAAAAAGACCTTTCTGAAATTCAGGACAAATCAATCCGGTCTTCTCTGTCTCCACTTAGAAAAATCAATTCTGTCATTAACTCTTATGCTCTTGCCAGGCAGAGAGAAATTGAGACTTTACAGAAAAATGCAGAATTCCGAAGAGAATTTATTGCCGACATCTCGCATGAGCTGAAGACTCCCATTTTTGCCACACAGGGATATATTCATACCCTGCTTGATGGTGCCATAGACGACAAGCAGGTGAGGATGAGGTTTTTGAAAAAAGCTGCTAAAAGTCTGGATTCGCTTGACCACCTCGTACAAGATCTGCTCACGCTCAATCAAATGGAAAGCGGTGTGATCAAATTCACCTTTACCGAATTTGACCTGAAAGAACTCATCCAAGAAGTCATCGAAGAGCTAGAACACAAAGCCTCCAAACGGGAAGTAACTATCAAACTGGATGTAGAGCCTTCGAAAACCTATTCCACCTTTGCAGATAGACAAAAAATTTACCGAGTCTGCCAAAACCTGATTTTCAACGCGGTCAAATACAACCATAACGGTGGAGAAGTCATTGTTGGAATCAAGACCAGTAAAAACCAGATTCAGGTAGACATCAAAGACAATGGGCTTGGTATTCCCCCGGAGGATTTGAAGCGGATTTTTGAGCGATTTTACAGAGTGGAAAAAAGCCGCAACAAAAAAGAAGGTGGCACAGGACTCGGACTGGCAATTGTCAAACACATTCTGGAAGGCCACAAAAGCAAAATCTCCGTGAGCTCTACTGTTGGCAAAGGGTCGATTTTCAGCTTCCAACTACCGCTCGAAAAAGAAAAGAAAGTTCAGGACAGAGAAGCTATCGAAGCAAAAGCCTAAACCCCTGTCGATCTGTTGTCCTGCGCCACGGCAAACACTGCTGTCCTGCTTCTCCAGAAGCTGGACTATCATTAGAAAATGCCCTTTTCGGAAAAGCAGCATAACAAAAACTAGGACATCAACTCTCGCAAAGCCGCTTGAGACGCAAAGAAATATTATGCTTTGCGACTTACCGCCTTTGCGAGAAAATTCAATTTAAACTAAGGTCTTGGCTGTCCTGCTTCTCCTGAAGCTGGACTTTTAATGGATATAGTAGATGCTGCTTTCGGAAAACCAGCATACTAGACTCTCAGTAAAGAGCTCCTCAGGCAACATATTCCTCAAAAAGCTTTTCCAAAGTTTCCTGTAAATCCGCTGTAAATCCCGAATGCGGACGGGAAGTCTGCAGCATGGAGCTCCGCAACGCTGTCAGCCATCGAAACCTTGAAGCGGCATCTTGTTTACCAATGGGATTTCCATTTGGATCTCCCTGACAGATCTTTTCGAAAGAATCGAGGTAAGATTCAAAAATTGAAAAATCAGACTGTGGATCCATGACCAACAGCTTCTCTTTTGGAAGATGGATTTTGCATGAAATCATATTCTGCCGCTTGCAGCAGAGCACTACACCCACATTTACAAATTCCTCACGCTCTACCCGTGGCACGAGACGAATGACGGCATACTCAAACAAGTGCTTTCCTTGCATCTTCCGCCTGGTTTACAAATACCTGAGAATTTTCAAGCCTTTTAGTCAAAAAGGCAATATATACTGACCGGGCTTCCTCAGCGGTCTCCACATCTCTTGAAGCTAAAAGCCACTCATCAGGAACGACTGAGATGACTTCCTGAATTATAGATGGCGTGATCAATAACTTCATTTCCTCATCCACTTTCGCCAAAAGGTTAGCCTTAGGCAAAAGGACATGATCTTTAATCATCACAAAAGGACTGAGAGCCTGATTTTCCCAATTATCCCAAGTATGGTGAAAAAGGAATGAAGCCCCATGGTCAATTAGCCACAGCTCACGATTCCAAATCAGCAAATTCGTATTTCGATAGGTCCTGTCCACATTGGTAATCCAGCTGTCAAACCAAACAATCTTTGAAGCCAACTCCTCATCCACCTGACTTGCGCCCGGATCAAAGGTCATGGCTTTGGACAAAAAGTGAAGTGCGAGATTCAGCCCTTGAGAACCTTTGAGCAAATCCTGAATCTCCTCATCTCCCTCCGAGTTACCAAAGGCAGCATCGAGTTGAGCGAACACCAGTTCAGGGACTTTGAGTCCAATTCTGCGGGCCAGCTCTCCACCGATGAGCTCGGCGATTAGTGCTTTTTCCCGTTGACCTGCTCCACGGAATTTGAGCACATAATTAAACCCATCATCTGCTTCTGCCAATGCAGGCAATGAGCCACCCTCACGGAGAGGCATCACATAGCGGGTGACATTGACTGTTCTTAGTCCGTGCATTCGATCAAATGGTCTTTTCGTAAATTTGAAACTGATGGCAAGTTACTACCACATTATATAATGTTTCAAAACAAGGTTATTTAATCAGGCTAATCTTTTCAAACTTAATTTTGATAATACTTTTTATTGCCCTTGGGTATTAGCTACTTTTGCACCCTCTTTGAAGAGGCAGGAGATCCATGAAGAAAATAGATTTTCAGAACCTTATACTGTTTGAAAACGAGGATTACCTGGTGATCAACAAGCCGCCTTACCTTTCGAGCTTAGACGACAGGCACGAGGCGCAGAACATCCTTGACCTTGCCAAGGCACACACAGCAGATGCCCAGCTGTGTCACCGACTGGATAAGGAAACATCGGGATGTCTGGTGATTGCCAAGCATCCAGAGGCCTACAGGCACTTGGCCATGCAGTTTGAAAACAGAGAGGTAGAAAAAGTCTATCATGCTGTGGTCGAAGGAATTAAGGAATTCAGTAATGAGCTGGTAGACCGAAACCTGTTGGCCAACAACAAAGGAATTGCCAAAGTAAGCAAAGAGGGAAAGCCGGCACAGACAGTTTTGAATACGTTGAAAACCTATTATGCACACACCTTGGTAGAATGTAAGCCCATTACAGGGAGACTTCACCAAATCCGAGTGCACCTGGCCTACCTCAAGGCTCCGATTTGTGGAGACACCTTATATGGCGGCAATCCCTTGTTCCTTTCTTCACTCAAGCGCCGCTTCAATCTCAAAAAAGACACCGAGGAGCTTCCAATCATGCAGCGCGTTTCGTTGCATGCCTATTCGATTCGGTTTGCAGGTTTGGATGGCAAAGACATTTCTGTCAACGCCCCCTATCCAAAAGATTTCCAGGTTTTGGTTCAGCAATTAGAAAAAAACGCCTGAAAAACGGGTTAAAAAGACTTGTATTCCAAATCATCATCGGAGAATTTTTCCTAAGCATGTGAAAATTAGGGCTTAGGATTGCAAATAGTTTGCATAGAAAAATAAATGCTTCTATCTTTGTGTCCCTTTTTGGGGTCGATAATTAATTAATAAGCTAAAAATTAAACAGTTACAAAGTGGATACTCTGAGCTATAAGACCATCTCAGCCAACAGCTCCACCGTAGAAAAGCAATGGGTGATTGTGGATGCCCAGTCTGCTATTCTTGGACGCTTGGCGAGTGAGGTTGCGAAAATCCTGAGAGGAAAGACGAAGCCTAGCTTCACTCCTAACGTAGATTGCGGCGACAATGTGATCGTAATCAACGCTGACAAGGTAAGACTGACGGGAGACAAGTGGGACGCAAAAGTATATGTGCGCCACACCGGTTACCCAGGTGGACAGCGAATCTCAACTCCTAAATTGTTGAAGCAGAAGTCTTCAACCATTTTGATTGAGAAAGCTGTAAGAGGCATGTTGCCTAAAAACAGATTGGGAAGCAAGTTGTACGGTAACCTGTACGTGTATGAAGGATCTGAGCATCCACATGCCGCACAGCAGCCAAAAGCCATCACCCTTTAATCGCTAAATCATGGAAATGATCAACACAATCGGTAGAAGAAAAACATCCGTAGCCCGAATCTACATGACACCGGGCAATGGAAAGATCACCGTAAACAACAAGGCAATTGAAGTGTACTTCCCATTTGACCTACATCAGATTGTCGTAAAGCAGCCTCTTGCACTGGTAGGTGTAGAAGGTAGCTACGACGTCAACATCAATGTAGACGGTGGTGGTATCAAAGGACAGGCTGAAGCAGCTCGTATGGCTATCTCTAGAGCGCTATGCGAATTTGATGCTGAGCACAGAGGTCCTTTGAAGAAAGAAGGTTTCCTTACCCGTGACCCTAGAATGGTCGAGCGTAAGAAGCCAGGGCGTAGAAAAGCAAGAAGAAGATTCCAGTTCTCTAAACGTTAATCGGAACGATCTTCATTCAATAGAAAACAATTTCATTCATGTCAAAAATCGAATACAAAGACTTACTGGATGCTGGTGTTCACTTCGGACACTTGACGAGAAAGTGGGATCCAAGAATGGCTCCATATATCTTTATGGAGAAGAACGGTATCCATATTATCGACCTCAATAAAACGCTTGCTTGCCTCGACGAAGCATCCAACGCAATCAAGCAAATCGTACGTTCCGGCAAAAAAGTAATGTTTGTCGCTACGAAAAAACAAGCTAAGGATCTAGTAGCAGCAGAAGCTCAGCGTCTTAACATGCCTTACGTGACCGAAAGATGGTTGGGTGGTATGTTGACCAACTTCGCGACTATCCGTAAGTCCCTCAAGAAAATGTCAGGTCTTGAAAAACTGATGAAAGAGGACGCTTACAAAAACCTAGCTAAGAAAGAGCGTCTGATGGTAAGCCGTCAGAAAGATAAAATGGAAAGCGTATTGGGCGGTATCTCCGACCTAAGCAGACTTCCTGCAGCTCTTTTCGTAGTGGACATCAAGAGAGAACACATCGCGATCGCAGAAGCTCAGAAATTGGGCATTCCAGTGTTTGCTTTGGTAGATACCAACTCTAACCCAAATGAGGTGGATTTCCCAATCCCAGCAAACGACGACGCATTCAAGTCAGTGTCTCTTTTGGTAAAAGCATTTGGCGCAGCTATCGAAGAAGGTCTTTCTGAGCGTAAGAGAGACAAGGACGATGCTAAACTTTCTGAAGAGGAAGAAGCAAAAAGAGCTGTGGACGCTGAAACACAAGAATAATCCACAATCGATTTGAATACACAAAAATTGAACATCTGGCTTAGGTCGATGTTCAATTTTTTGTTTTTGCCTGACTTGAGCCTAGACACTTAGGTTGACAAAAACATCACGTCGCGAGGACTTTTTTACTTTTAATCTTGGCCTCCGACACACCCAAATGAATTCTATAATCTGTTGATAAATAAACTGATCACACAATGGCAATTACTGCACAAGACGTAAACAAACTGAGACAAATGACCGGTGCCGGTATGATGGACTGCAAAAAAGCTTTGACAGAAGCTGAAGGCGACTTCGAAAAAGCAGTAGACATCCTCAGAAAAAAAGGTCAAAAAGTATCTGCTTCCAGAGCTGACCGTGAAACCAAAGAGGGCGTAGTAGTAACCCGAGTAGCGGACGGTGGAGCAAAAGGCATCCTTCTTTCATTGACTTGCGAGACTGACTTCGTGGCTAAAAACGAAGAGTTCGGTGCGTTCGCAAACACCCTAATCGATTTGGCTGTAAACAACGGATGTACTGCCACTGAGCAGATCCTTGCTTTGCCTTTCGACAGCATCACTGTAGCTGAGAAAATCATCGAAATGACCGGTAAAATCGGTGAGAAAATCGAAATTTCTCACTACGAAGTAATCAACGCTGAGAAGGTCGTGACTTACATTCACTCCAATGGTAAATTGGGTGTTTTGGTAGGAATGGTGAACACTTCCGGTGCTGATGTAGAAGAGGCAGGAAAAGACGTTGCAATGCAAATTGCTGCGATGAACCCAGTAGCTGTGGACAAAGACGGTGTAGATGCTTCTATGATCGAAAGAGAAATCGAAATCGGTAAAGAGCAAGCTAGAGCTGAAGGTAAGCCTGAAGAAATGTTGGAAAAAATCGCAATGGGTAAGCTTCAGAAGTTCTACAAAGAAAGCACCTTGTTGAGCCAGCAGTTTGTGAAAGACAACTCTTTGTCTATCGCGCAATACCTGAACAACGTAAGCAAAGGCTTGACTGTAAACGCATTCAAGAGAATTTCTATCGGATAATTTTACCTTTTTTTAAAAAAATAAAAGAGGCTGACCTGAAAGAGTCAGCCTCTTTTTTTATGGATTAATTGGACAGGCTCCTACCTAAGGGGTAAGAAATACCAAAAACATTGCGCATAAATCCGTCGCCAAAGACTGCGTTATCCATTATCAAATATATTTTTTTCCCTTGCGCATTGGAGACTGGATGTTCTAATCGGATATATAAACCCGCAGCAGGCAAAGCATTTTGCCGAAATGCTGGATTCTCTTTGGATTCCAAAGGAATCAAACCAACAATCCCTCCTCCGATTCCCAGATTTGCATTTTCGGTAAGTTTGAGGGACCAAATTCTACCCAACTGAATCATTGTAGAAAAGCTTCTGAATCCATTTCGTTGCACTTCTTCCGAATTCAAACAAAAATAATCCAAATTCAATTGAGCTTGCCATCTGTTGGGCCGGTTACTCAAATTCATTCCCAATCCCGCACCACCTCCGAAGCTAATTTGGCCATTAGGAATATCCGATTGGACTCCTAGTTTACCAATAAAAAGGAAGTTTGGAGATGTTTGGGGAAACGAATTTGACGTAAATCCAATTATGATAACGCAAAACACGTAGAGATATCTCATCACAGTGTGATTTCGGGAACAAGTATAAATTCAAATTTATTCAACCTCTCAAACCATAACTTACTCCAGAATGTGATTCGAATCCAAATCCTTTGTTGCGGAAAGGATCGATTATTGTCCCACATCTATTGAAAGTCGCATCCGCATGAACTTCTGACCGATTCCACCCTCCTATAGTCAGTTCTTGAGTTAAAGTTGTGTTTGTATTTCCAGATTCATCAGCCTTTATATTTACAACAGCTTTAAATGTTTGATCTCCAGACCATGATCTCCTATTAAATACTACAAAAGCCATATCCACCTGTCTGTCTTGCCAGTTATTCACCAAAAAGGAAGAGGGACTGGTAATCCATCTCTTCTCATTAGCAGCTCCCCTTGTAACTTCAACCTCAAAAAATGGCCTATTTGAATAAGCACCACCTCCAGGATTTGTTCCTAAAACAACCATAACAGTCATTCGATCTGGATGGGGCCAAGCTCTGATTGAACTTGTTAATCTAAATTTAGGCATTGTCAATCTAACCACACTATTTGATGTCAAATCTTGACATCTAGCAGAATTTTGAATCGGAAGAACAAAGGAGTTTGCCAATCCAGCCTCTTTCCTGTAAAAAGATTCAACCCCATCCGAACTCTTTTCTCTTGAAAAATCTCCAAAAACCACTGTAGGATGACTCATGGCTTAATCATCTCCCGCCAGCACTTTTCCGGAAGTTAAATAATTTGCCCCGTTTGTTCGAAAACGAATAAAATTCGCCTCGTCATCCAGCTTCAATCGATACCCGGGCGTTTCACCTACCCAATTGGGATCTTTGGCAAGTCCTTCTTCTTCCATCTCGGCAGTCCACCAAGATACGGTCAACTCACTGATCGAATCAGGATGAAAGTAGCCAACCATATACGGTGCAAGCATAGTAATTTCGTGTGCATTGATAAAATCAATTAGCTCTTGGAGATCGAGATCTTCACTACTGACCCGATGATTGGCTGCATTCTGATAGAAGGCATTCACAATTGCGGAACGCTTTCGGCTCACAGGATTCTCTTTTGTATCAAAGAGGCTTTTCAGGCTATAGCTGATATCCTCCTTGTGCTCATCAGCTTTTGCCAACTCGAAGAGTTCGCGAAGTGCTTCCCGGTCTTGGAATACTTCTCCCATGTAAATAGAAAGACGCTCCAACTTCTGCTCGTAAAGATCCGGATCGGTGACTTCTGCAGCACTGGATAGATCCGTAACATTGATTTCCTGCCCTTGATCTTGACAAGAACTAAGTCCTAATCCTACAAATAGAAGGATAGATAGATAGATAGATAGATAGATAGATAGATAGATAGATAGATAGATTTTTTCAAAAATTTTAGTTTAAAATGAAGACCAATTTTAAAAAATGATAAAAATGAAAACAAATAACTAAGTGAAAAATTTATTTTATTAGTTTTATAAAGGTTATTTATTTATTGAAATTCAAGGTATGTATTGTCCTGTAGATCATTTTATAAACCTTGAGGATTAAACCGAAAAAAAATGAAATTTATTGTTTTTGATAAAATCTCCTCATAATCCAGCAGTTTGTGAAAGACAATTCCCTGTCTATCGCGCAATACCTGAACAACGTAAGGAAAGGCTTGACTGTAAACGCATCCAAGAGAATCTCGATCGGTGCATTAAAAACCCTCTCGGATCGATCTGAGAGGGTTTTTCATTTTTACTGAAACTCTAAATCAATCAACTTGGCGATATTGAAAAAGTCTTTGTCATCATGCAGTAGCGCAATTCCCTCAAGACTACAATAAAATGCAATTTGACAATCTTGACTTTTTCGAACTGTAATTCCCTGCCGCCTACAATCAGCATAAATCTCAGCTGCCCCAATTGCGATCAGATAAGGGTCCACTCTTAGTCTGGGAATAAAATTCAGTAAATGGGAAACTTTTTGAACCTCCGCTTCACTTTTTAGGCCCTGAAGAATTTCCTGATAAATAATAGGACAAATAACAGCCCGATCCTCTAAAAGCATTTTTTTTACCTTCTCTTGGATCACGGAATTTGTTCCTCTGAAAAAATGAATCCAAGCACTTGTATCGATTAAGACTCTCATTAATTTCTTTCAGATCTCATTTCTTCCAAATCACCCTCCCACTCGATCTTTCCTGCAAGGTCTGCCAATTCGCCCAATTTCAACTTTCGCAGGTATTCTTCGAGTGCCCGATTTACTACTTCTTTTTTGGTTGAAATTGAAGTCAATTTCATGATTTCTTCTATCAATTCCTGATTCAGCTCAATATTGGTTCTCATAGCTTTACCTGATTTATACACCAAATTAGTTTTTTCTATACACCTAAAATAAAAAACTCCCCAAAACAGTTTTTAGGGAGCTTTGAAAACTGTACTTAAACTTTTCCAAAGTTTTGAACTTTGGAAAAGCTGAATTAGAAAATCAAACTTAACTATTCATCAAGCTCTCAATCTCCTCTGCCTCAATCGGAATATTTCGCATCAGGTTGAAGTAGCCATTTTCTAGGATCACAATGTTATCCTCCAGACGTACTCCAAACCCTTCTGCAGGAATGTAAATCCCTGGCTCTACGGTAAAGACCATTCCTGCAGTGATCGGATAGTGCATCGTGCCCACATCGTGCACATCCAGTCCCAAATGGTGAGAAGTACCATGCATGAAGTACTTTTTATAGGCTGGCCAATTTGGGTCCTGATTTTTGATGTCTGTTTGATCGATTAGTCCTAGTCCTACAAGCTCGGATTGCATGATCAAGCCAACTTCCTTGTGGTAATCTTGGATATTTACCCCAGGTCTGAGAATAGAAGAAGCCTCTAGCTTGACACGCAAAACCGCATCGTATACTGCTCGCTGTCTTGCCGTGAATCTTCCATTTACCGGAATTGTACGGGTCATGTCTGCATTGTAATTGCCGTATTCGGCTGCGACATCCAAAAGTAGAAGCTCCCCGTCATTACAAGCTTTGTTATTTTCAATGTAATGCAACACGCAAGCAGAAGCACCTGAGGCAATGATCGGCTCATAGGCAAAGCCCTTGCTTCGATTACGAACAAACTCATGAAGAAACTCCGCTTCTACTTCATACTCAGTGACTCCAGGTTTTACAAAAGAAAGGATTCGACGGAAGCCCTTCTCCGTAATATCACAGGCAATCTGTAGCTGGTCGATTTCTTCCTGTTCTTTCACCCCGCGCAACTGATGCATCAGAGGAGCCACGCGCTCAAAAATGTGAAGCGGATAGCGTTCCTTGCAGCTTTTGATAAAGCGGGCATCCCGTGTTTCCACAATAATTCCTGCACGCAAGTGCTCGTTGGTATTCAAGTAGATTCGCTCAGATAGATTAGCTACCCAGCTGAAAATATTGTCAAAAGCAGAAAGCCACTGGATATTTTCAATTCCTGAGGCTGCCTTTGCTTCTTCTTTGGTGTATTTGTGACCTTCCCATACGGCAATGTGATCATTCGTTTCTCTTAAAAACAAGACTTCTCTCCAAGCTGGGTTTGGACAATCCGGAGCGATCAATAATATGGTCTCTTCCTGATCAATTCCACTCAGGTAAAACAAGTCATTGTTTTGCCTGAACTTCATCGTCCCGTCTGCATTGGTAGGGAGAATATCATTGGCATTGAAGATCGCCACTGAGTTATTGGCTAGCTTGGCGGCAAGTTTAGATCGGTTGCGGATGTATAATTCTTTAGGTAGGGGAGAATATTTCATGGTTACAAAGTTGATGGAGCAAGTTAATAAATCATGCCAATCCTGTGAATCAAATTCCGAGATAGTGGGTTTCGAGTTAAATTTGTACTTTCCAAAAAGGAACAGCGCAGCATGCATTTGAATATAAAAGAGCTACCCAACGGAATTCGAATTGTACATCAGGAAGTAACACAAACTCGTCTGGTACATTGCGGGTTTATTTTAAATATAGGTAGTCGTGATGAGGACAAGGAGCAGGAAGGGCTTGCCCACTTCTGGGAACACATGGCTTTTAAGGGAACTCATAAGCGAAAAACCTTTCACATCATCAATCGACTGGAGTCTTTGGGTGGCGAGCTCAATGCCTACACCACCAAGGAAAAGGTCTGTTTTTATGCCTCTGTGCTAAAAAATCATTATCCCAAAGCTGCCGAGCTCCTGTTTGACATCACCTTCAATTCCACTTTTCCTGAAAAGCAAATCGAAAAAGAGCGGCAAGTCATTCTCGAAGAAATGGCGATGTACCGGGATTCTCCTGACGATTCGATTCAGGACGACTTGGACGCTTTGGTCTTTGAACATCACGCGCTAGGCAGAAACATTCTGGGCACGGAGGAAACTGTTGGCAGATTTAAGCAGCAGGATTTCTTTGATTTTATCTCTACTCGACTGGACACTTCTCAACTCGTATTTTCTGTGGTAGGGAATATTTCATTTGAAAAAGCTCTCAACATCATCGAAAATCCACTCAGGGAAATCCCAAGTAAGCGGACACTTTATGTGAGAAGCGGTTTTCACGATTACCAACCCAAATTCAAAACCGTCCAGCGGGATGTCACCCAATCACTTTGTGCCATGGGGCGACCCGCCTATTCGCTGCATGACCCTAACCGATTCAAACTTTTCCTTCTGAATAATATACTTGGAGGCCCAAGTATGAACAGCCGACTGAATCTTTCCCTCAGGGAGAATTACGGGTACGTGTACAGCATTGAATCCAGCTATCAGCCATTTTCCGACACAGGATTCTTTGGGATCTATTTTGGTACAGAGGAGAAGACCCTCAAAAAATCTCAAGCCATCGTCCAGCGGGAAATGGAAAAACTAAGAAGCAAAAAGCTGGGAAGCAATCAGCTGCATTCGGCAAAAGAACAGGCTATCGGACAAATGGCCATGGCTGAAGAAAACTATGCTGGCTTGATGCTGGTGTATGGAAAAAGCCTCATCGATCACGGCAAAATCGACTCCTTGGATAGTATTTTCGAACAAATCCGGGCCACAACGGCAGGAGAACTCCTCGAAATTGCTCAGGAAATCTTTCATCCGGATCAACTGAGCTACCTGATTTATACTCCAAATTGACATGGAATTTATTGACCCAGCTCTATTGGCGTACTGCGAAGCACACACCAGTGGAGAAGATACTCTCTTGAAGAAAATCACACGCGAGACGCAAGCCAAAGTCCTGATGCCCAGAATGATCTCCGGGCACCTGCAGGGCAAGATGCTGGAGCTTTTCGCAAAAATGCTTCACGCCGAATCGATCTTGGAGATCGGTACCTACACTGGTTATTCCGGAATCTGTCTGGCAAGAGGACTCAAACCCGGAGGCAAACTGACCACACTGGACATCAACGATGAACTGGAAACGATGGTCAGGGGATTTTTTGAAGAAAGCGGACTGGCTAATCGGATCGATTACCGATTGGGAAATGCAAGGGACATCATTCCAACATTGGATGGCCCCTTTGACTTGGTATTTATCGACGCGGATAAGTTTTATTATGCAGATTATTTTGAGTTGGTCATCGACAAAGTAAAATCTGGAGGCATCATCTTGGCTGACAATGTCCTTTGGTCCGGTAAAATATTGATCGAAGAAGGACAGAAAATCGACAAAGACACCCAGAAAATTTTGGACTTTAACCGACTCGTCCAAGAAGACCCGAGAGTGGAAAATATCCTTTTACCTATCCGCGATGGAGTTTTAATGGCCAGAAAACTCTAAATCGGGAAAAAAGGGAATCATTTTTGCTTTTCTAGGGCTGAGTAAAACGAAAGCAACTTTCGATGAAATCCCGACTAATTTCCGTCCTGTTCTTTTTACCCTTAATTTTTGCCTCTCTTTTGGCCGAGGCTCAAATCCCACAAGTGCCAAGTTTGCTGGAATTTGCTGATCTGACAGTCCGCATCAATCCGCAGGCACAGCGGGAAATCCAGCTGGATGTGGATGCGCTTTACCGCAATCCGACTTATTTCAAAGTGAAACAGGATCGGGTAAACTTATTTATGCCCATCGTAGAGCGTGAGCTCAAAAATCAGGGAGTTCCAGAAGATCTCAAATACCTCGTCATCCAAGAAAGTGGCCTAATCTCCGATGCAGTGTCTACCTCTAATGCAGTAGGCTTTTGGCAATTCAAGCAAGGTACAGCTGAGGAAGTCGGGCTGAGAGTGGACAATCAAGTGGATGAGCGAAAAAACATCATCACCTCTACCAAAGGCGCTGCACTCTATCTCAAAAAACACAATAATGTACTGGACAATTGGATGACGGCACTAGTCTCCTACCAAATGGGATTGGGTGGGGCAAAGGCCTATTTTGGCAATCAATACACCGGTAAAAAGACCATTGAAGTAGATCGAAATACGCATTGGTATTTCAAGAAATTCCTAGCCCATAAGGTAGCGTACCAAAATCAAATCGGAGTTTTTGCTTCATCTACGCAGCGTTTGAATGAGGTACAGATTCAAGGTCCGGTGACCATGGCGACTCTAGCCAAGCGATTTGGCGTTAGCGAAACACATTTGATCGAATACAACAAATGGGCGCATCACGGGAAAGTGCCTGCCGGTACTTTTACTCTTTTTTACATTAAGGATGGAAATCTCCCCATTGAACCTGCTGTCCAAAAAACAGAAGAAAAACCAAGTCAAACAAGACCTACCCAAGCTCACAATTCCAAAGCTTCTCCAGCCTACAAGCAGGCAAATTCCTATCCTAGAATCTCAGGAAATACAACCAAAGCGAGTCAACCAAATCAGATTACAGTAAATGACTTGAGTGGCGTCCAAGCTTCAAATTCCATGTCACCTAGCAAATTTGCGGACGAGATCGGGATGAAAGAGAAAAAATTTATCAAAGTGAATGACCTCCCTGAAGGTGAAAAGGTAGAAACCGGCAAGTACTACTACACTGAAAAGAAAAAAGCCAGCGCAGATGTGGAAACCCACGTAGTCCAGCCGGGAGAAGACTTATGGAGTATTTCCCAAAAATATGGAATTCGACTTGCTTCCCTCAAATCCAAAAACAGGATCAGAAGAGATTCGGAACTCAAACCAGGAATGGTGTTAAATCTCCGTGAACCAAGAAAACGCGGAGAGCAAATTCCAATGGTGCAAGTAGAAGTGCCAAAGCCAACTCCCCCACCGGTAATCACCCAGCCTGAACCTGTAAAGGAAGAACCTGTTTCACCAAAAGTCCAACCAGCACAACCTACTAAGATCTACCATACTGTGGGAAAGGGAGAAACGCTCTTCGCGATTTCGAAAAAGTATGGAATTACCATTGAAGAACTCAAACAATGGAATAACATCGGCGCACAAAACATTATCACCATTGGTCAAAGGTTGGTTATTTTAAAGCAGTAATCCGCCCAACTTCGCTTTTCATGCATCGTTTCCTAATTGCTTTTGGATTATTTCTACTTCTTGGCATCCATTCGGGCATGGCACAGGATAGGAAAATCATTCCTGATACCGTCCTAATCAATGGCGACACCCTCTTGATGCTGGGAGATTCCATCATTGTAAAAGAACCGGTTAAAGAAGTTTTCTGGAAAACAGGTGGAAATTACAACCTCAACATCCAGCAGGTCACTCTGAGCAACTGGGCTGCTGGTGGCGCAGGTTCCTTTGCATTGAATACCGGGGCAACTCTTTTTGCCAATTACAAGAAAGACTCCAAAGTTTGGGACACACAGCTTACGATCAATCTGGGATTTAACAGGCAAAATGAGCGGGATTTCAAGACGAGAAAGACGAATGACAACTTCATTTTCGTGAGCAATTATGGCCGTCAACTCTCTGAGAAGTTATACCTAACGACCCAGCTCGACGCCAGAACCCAACTTCTTGCCGGATACAAGTATTCACGACCTGCAGGATCTGAATCGGAAATCCAAACCAGAATTTCGGATTTGCTGAGCCCCGGCTATCTTCAATCGTCCACAGGGATAAATTATAGAAAAACCTATGCTGACAATAGTAAGATCTCTGTAATACTCTCCCCTTTCTCCGGTCGATTTACCATGGTGTTGGATGATTCACTAAGCCGTGTGGGGGCCTTTGGCGTAATCCCGGGTGAAAACGTCCGTGCTGAGGCCGGTATGTCCTTGGCAGTAGGTGTTGTAGACTTTATGCTGATGGAAAATGTCACTTGGAAATCAGATCTTAACCTCTTTTCCAACTATGAGCGATTTGGGAATATGGTGGTCAACTTTAATTCTCTCGTACGGATGAAAGTGAATAAATATATTTCTACCCGTATTGAAACTGTGCTGATCTATGATGAAAAGGTACTAATCAAACAGAATGATGGCAGTACCAAACGTGCTATTCAGCTCCAAAACCTAATCAATTTTGGGATTTCCCTCGATTTTTAAAAATCTACATCCAACCCAAATTTCCGCTGCAACTCTGCCAAGGCAGGATGCTTATCTCTCAGATAGCGTAGCTTATCCGAATTGGTATAGAGTTTTGGGCGATCGTCTTGAAGTTCTTCCTTGTGCTCCACAGAGATCGATAGCTGTGTGGCACCAGTCAGTTTTCGTAGCAACCCAAGAAGGTCTGGACGCATTTTGCTGGCAATTTCCTCCTGTACGGAGCCCATTACTTGCAAAAAAACCTCTCCGTTGATCACCTTGATCGGTTGGTCCAATATGGCAAGTTCAAAGTTTTTGTTCGCCAGCCGATAATGATCCTTTACCAAATGAATGACCTGATCGAGCATTGCTTGAGTCAAGAGTATGGTCTCTTGGGTAGGTATGTAGACTGGCTCCTCGTTTTTTTTCTCGGGAACAGAAGTCGCAGGAGCTTTTAGCTTTTCTTCTACCAGTTTTTTGGTTTGGAAAAGGCTGGTAGGAATAGAAATGGTAGATTTTAAAGGGGTCTTTGCAGCCTCAGTGACCTTGGTAAGATCCGGAATGGGAATTACTGAGGAAGGTAGGGCTGTTTGGGAAGACTCATCACTCAGGCTTTTTTTTTTGCCTCGAGGCTGGAAAGTGCCGCCAATCGGAAAGCCTGCGGGAGCTTAGCCATTTTCATCAATGCCAATTCTACATGCAAGCGCTGATTTTTGCTGGTCTTGTAGTGGATGTCACACTGATTGGCAAGGTTGAGTGCAGAGAGTAAAAATGAAACCGAGGCTTGACTGGTCTGCTGCAAATAGCGATCCTTTGCCGAGTCAGAGACTTGAAGCAATTCTATCGTAGCTTCGTCTTTGACCACAAGCAAATCCCGGAAGTGCTCACTCAAACCCACAATGAAATTGTGCCCGTCAAATCCTTTCTTCAGGATCTCATCAAAGATCAACAGAGTGGAAGAGATATTCTCTGCGAGCAAGGCATCGACCACTTTAAAATAGTAGTCGTAATCAAGGATGTTGAGGTTGGAGATGGTCTCCTGATAGGTCACCTTTTTCCCTGCGGAATAGGTCACGATCAAGTCAAAAATCGACAAGGCATCCCGTAATGCACCGTCTGCCTTGGTAGCGATCAGTCGAAGCGCTTCCTCCTCATAGTCTACGCTTTCTTTTTCAGCAATGTACTTGAGATGCTCGGAAATATGCTTGATCTGAATCCTGTTAAAGTCAAAGATCTGACAGCGGGACAGGATGGTAGGGATGATTTTATGCTTTTCCGTAGTAGCCAAAATGAAGATGGCATACTTAGGTGGCTCTTCCAGTGTCTTCAAAAAGGCATTGAAGGCCGCTGTTGAGAGCATGTGAACTTCGTCAATGATGTAGACTTTATACTGACCTTTTTGCGGTGCGTATCGGACTTGATCGACTAGATTTCGGATATCGTCGACCGAGTTATTTGACGCAGCATCTAGCTCATAGACGTTGAAAGAAGCATTGTTTTGGAAGGAAACGCAAGATTCACATTTGCCGCAGGCTTCGAAGTCCTTGGTAATACTCTCACAGTTGATCGTCTTAGCTAGGATACGGGCACAGGTAGTCTTACCTACCCCACGAGGTCCACAAAAAAGAAATGCCTGAGCGAGGTGGTTGTTTTTGATGGCATTCTGAAGCGTAGTGGTGATATGCTGCTGCCCCACGACACTCTTGAAGTCTGCCGGTCTATATTTCCTTGCCGAAACGACGAAATTTTCCATCGCTGCAAGATATAAAAAAGTGGATATTCGGGAAGGGAGAAATTCAGCCTAAAGAAAAGATTTTCGCTAACGGATTGAGATTAAGGGTGGAAAGTTGGTTGGTTTGGAAGTAAGGGGGGATGGAGTTGGGTAGTTGGGATGTACAAAATCTCAACTCTATTCAGCCTCTCGTAATTCGTATATCGTACTTCGCAATTTTCAGGTCTTGGAACCAAAATTCCCTTACTTTTGTCATCCCAACAAAATGGGGCTGACCGGTTTTGACAGTAGGTGTAATCATCGGGCTCGCATGCAGGCTGGAGTATGTACGGCCTTAAACCATTCATACGAACGATAAATGGCGAAACTTCTTACGCCATGGCTGCCTAATCTTTCCTACCTAGGACAGATCGCTTAAAGGGTTGAGTCACGAGAGTGATTCCCCGGCCACATCTCCCCACCCCCCGTCTGATCGGGGTGGATCCGAGGTGTCGACTTGATCGGACTGCTGCTTGTGATGCGATTAAGCAAGCTTAAGATCAATCGATAAGCCCCGCTCAGGTGTGTCACCCAGCATAGCGTGGTCGAAAACCCAACAGGTGACTAAGCATGTAGACGGTACGGTGCTTCCTTATCTGGACGTGGGTTCGAATCCCACCAGCTCCACCAAAAAAGCCTCCCTGAGTAATCGGGGAGGCTTTTTTGGTGCTATTTTGAAAACTAAAATAGGCTCTTGCCAATTGATCATCGATCAGCCTGTAAAATACGCCTCCAATTCACTCATCATTTCTGACTTCTCACGTAGGTCACGGATGACCTTACCTTTTTCGAGCAGGACGATGCGGTTACAGATTTCAGTCACATGGTTGAGATCATGGCTGGAAATGAGGAATGTAATTTTGGATTGCTCGGTTTCTTTTAGAATCAATTTTTTCAAACGAATCTGAGAGCTTGGGTCCAAGTTTTCGAAAGGCTCATCCAGCATCACCACTTGAGGATGGCCCATCATGGCAGCGGCAATACCCACTTTCTTCAGATTACCTTTAGACAGGTCACGGATGTATTTTTTTTTGCCCAAAACCTCCTCATTGAAGAGCTCAGTAAACTTCTCCAAGTGGCTTTTTAGATCTGCATCAGACATGCCGTAGATTTTTCGGAGTGTTTCAAAATATTCATCAGGAGTCAGGTAAGCCAAGAGCATGTGTTCGTCTAGGTAAGCCCCTACGGTAGATTTCCAGCTTTCGGATTTGCTTACATCTTCACCCTCGATGGTGACCTGGCCATGGGTCGCTCTCACCAAGTCGAGGATAATTCTAAAAAGAGTTGTCTTGCCGGCACCGTTATTTCCTACGAGACCAAAGCATTCGCCTTTTGCAATTTCCAAAGAAGGCACATCCAACACCACGGCGTCCTTGTATTGTTTCTTGAGTAGAGATATCTGAATCATAGTTCTTGACGGAAGGAAGATGAAATTTCGTAACGGTTAGAAAGTACTCGGTTGATATTTAATTGAGAAAGCGGCTTAAAGGCAATCAAGCCAATGAGTCCACTGATCCCCAAGGCCAATAAGCCAGCATAATCACTGATCAAAAGGGAAAAGGGCAGATAAATCAAATAGGGACCACCCATGAGCGGAATGATGATCAAAAACTGAGCAGCACCCACCCCTTCGTAGTTAAACATGGCGCCTTTATTCAGATCCATCGGTTTAGGCTTCCACAGCGCAAAATAGATAATCACATGTACCATAACGCCTACATTGAAGAGGAAGGTAGCTAGGTGTATAAGCAATATATCTATTCCAAAATACACATAAGGCACTGAGGCAAGGAAGCATACCATTGAGATACTCATAAAAAGGAGGTATTTGCCACGAACCAAGGACTCGATTCCGGTCTTTCGGCTCAGGAAGAAATCAAAATTGCCGGAGTTCCAACTCAAAAACTGCTGTCCATACTGAATCATGAAAATCCCTGTGATAAACACGCCTACAAAAATGAAAATCGGACTCAATCCTTCGTCGCTTTGATATTGGGGATTGGTGTAGAAAAACAACCCATAGAGCAAAAAGAAAGCTGAAAGCATCAGGTAGGTACGGCTTTTCTTGTGGCGGATGATCAGCTTCCATTCCAAGTTTGCCAGCTCTCCGGCTACTCCAAATCTGGAAAAGAAGCCCACACTTTGATTGACAAACCGAATGTTTTCCTCCTCACTCAGGTCCTCTAGATAAGCATTTTTAACGTAATAATTGACGGCAAGGAAATAAGTACCAAGGCATACGACCAGCATCACGAGCATGGGAGCAACTGTGGTCATAGAAAGCGAAAAAATCGGCGCCAACAACTCACCTACATTGAACCAGCCCATGTATGTTGATCCTCCTCCTAGCAATAAAGTACCCATCACCACCACCAGACCGATCCATGTATCCTCGAAGCGCTGCTTAAACCAAAGCATAAACCAGTGCAGGGACCAACTAAACAGCAGCAATGTCCCAAACCATGAAGCAAATCCAAGTATTCCCACTTTTTCAGCGATCACCTGTGCACCAAATGGTAAGAACAGCAGAAGAGCGATCACATTGAGTGGTGAAATAAACGAGCGGAGCATCAACATTTGAATGATTCGCTTTTTGCCTATAGGAAGATGGAGAAGGCTTTCGAGCTCCACCACAGGGAGCTTTTGGATGAAATACCTGTACATGAACTCAAGCAGGAAGAAGAAGATCAATCCTGCATTTAAGAATTCGATTGCGTCTCGGCCTTCGGCTACGAGCTCGATAATTTTGCCCAGAAAGATCCCGGCAAAAAACACGTAGCTTAAAAGTAAGAGCGCGATGAAAATCATAAAGCCAGAAGCCAAAGCACTTTTGGCAAAACTGGTCGAGCGGATGCTCTTTATAAATTGTAATCGGATTAAAGTAAAAAACATACTGGTATAGCCTTAGGGTGGATTTCAAATATATCCAAACATCCTACTCTCTACTTATACCGACAATAAAAAAAGGCTGAATGAAGAAAAAAATACAGGAAGGCGGATTAGTTCCACATTTGCTATTCTTCTCTGTAGCTGATCAGTTAAGATTAAAGATTTCGATAATCTTTTCGAAGCTTACAGGTTTTTTGAGGTAGCCCTTCACTAATTTGTATTCTTGGGCTTTTGCTTCGTCCACTTTATCGATCGAACTGGTGATGATGTAGATGATGCCTTCCCATTCGTCCACTACTTTGGAAAACTCATCCAAAAAATCCCAAGCATCCCAGATTGGCATATTGATGTCGAGCAGAATGATATCCGGAAATGTATTACTCTTGGCCTTCCATTCCATCAAACCTTCAAATGCCTGCTTTCCATTTCGATAAGTCAAGATCTCTTGGAAAAGAGAAGTGAACTCAATCATTTTTTTGGTCAGCATGAGGTAGTTAGGATCATCCTCTATGATGCAAATGGTTTTGTCGCGGTTCATGAATTACTTTTTAAGTACACTTTAAATGTGGTCCCTACTCCCTCTTCGCTTTCTACTTCGATTTTGCCTCCGATGGCTTCAATTTGATTTTTTGTTATGAAAAGTCCTATTCCTCTAGAATCAGGATGGTCGTGAAAAGTTTTGTACATGCCAAACATTTTTCTGCCTTGACGCTTCAGATCTATCCCCAGGCCATTATCTTCTACTTCCACGATTGTCCAGTCGGGGGTTTTCTTGATTCGGATTTCGACCTTTTTTTCCTTTTTGGGGTCACTGTATTTGATAGCATTGGTCAGCAGATTGAGTGTAATACTCTCAAGATACGGCAAATTGCCAAAAACAAAATTTTGCGAATAGTCAGGAACAAATTTAACGATTACATCTGAAGACCTAGCCAAAGCTGAGACATTGAGAATAGAAGAGTTGACTACTTCTACCAGATTGACAGATTCCATCAGGGTAGAGTCGCTAATCTGAATATCGGCTACTTCTGACAGATTCTGAACAGATTCCATCAAATTATCGATCACATTTTTGAAATTTTGAAAGAGCAAGTTGTGTGAAAAATGCGGATCCTCCACCTCTAGGTACGCGATCATACCCAGTAGATTGGCTGCATGAGAGCGTAGGTTATGCGATACAATGTGGGCAAAGTTTCTTAGGCGCTCATTTTGGTTCTGTGTAAGACCAAGGAGGTGCCGCTGCTCATTTTGCAGCTTTTTCTGATCCGTAATATCCAAGTGAATCCCTACCGAACCAATCAATTCTCCGGCGTCGTTGTAATTTGGGCCACCGCTGATGAGCCACCAGCGACGATTACCGCTTTTGTTGATTACCTCCACTTCATAGACATCAGATTGGCCGGTTTTGCGAAGGATGTTTTTCTGATTGATTATTTTCCGCGATAGGTCATCATCAAAAAACAAGTCCATGCCTCTTTTTCCGACTAATTCATCTAAGGAGAACCCTGACATTTCGATAAAGCTTGGGTTGGCGTTGAGAATCACATCATCCACATCCACCTCCAGAAATCCCAAGTTCATGTTAGCAATGATGTTTCGGTATTTTTCTTCCTGAATGATCAGCTGCCGCTGTGCTTTTTGTTTTTGTTTCACATTGACCAGCATCTGGCCAAACAGTGTGAGCAGCTTAATTTCCTCTTGAGCATATACCCGCTCATGATGGACACTGTCAAATCCCACAAAACCACTCAGCACTTCTCCTTCGAAAAACGGAATAGTAATCAAACTTTTGATTCCTTGCGGCTCCAATATTGCCCTCAGGTTCATCTCACCCTCTTCCCCTATTGGCAATTGATCCACATCAGGTACGACCATAGGTCTATTATCCAAGTGAGTTTCTACCCAGTCGGGAATTGCTTCCATGGGTACATGTTGAAGATTTTCTATTTCCGGCCCGATCCCCGCATTGCACCACTCATAGGTATTGGAGCAGGTTTGATCCTTCAGGTTGTAATCAAAAATATAGGCACGATCCGCGTCCACAAATTTGCCCAGCTTTTCCAAAGATGAATTGATGGTATCATCCAGATCTTCAATATTAAGGTTGATGTAAGTAGCCGAAATATCGATCAGGATATTTTGCAAATCCACTTGCTTTTGAATCTGTATCTCTGTCTTCTTCAGCTCTGTTATATCTACCTCCACAGCCATGTACCCGGTGACTTCTCCAGAATCTTCTCTAAGCGGTACAATATTCAGTCTCAACCAGTATTCATTACCGTATTTGCCACGGTTAAAAATTTCTGCGTTGACATTTTTCCCCTTTAACACTTCATCCTTGATAAACATAGCTGTTTGCCTATCAGTCTTTTCGAATTGAAACATTGCTGGGGTCTGACCGATCACTTCGTCCCATGAATACCCTGTGAGTTCAAGAAATGAATCATTGACCCAAGTGATTTTCAGCTCGTGATCGGTGATAACCACGCAGTTGGAGGTGCGCTTAGCCACCAACGACAGCTTTTCGATTTCCTTTTCGAAGGCCTTACGGTCAGAAATATCCTGAATAGTACCTCTTATGTACCGTACTTCGCCTTTGGGCACTTTTACAGGCTTACCACTGATGGAGATCCATTTTTCTACATTTGGGTTCCTATAGGAAGTGATCTTAAGGTCAGCCTTGAAGGAGCGGTTGAAAACCTTACCCTTGTCGAATTTATCTAAAATGACCTGGGCATTAGCAGGGGTAAGTAGATTTTGCCAAGAATTGACATCTTTCTTAAAGTCAGGTGGAATCTCGAAAATCTGGTCAATAATCGGTGAGCTGCTCCAAGACCCCGTCAATAAGTCAACTTCAAAATTTCCCAAAACTGCGACACGCTGCGCTTCAAACAATCGATTTTTGGTGCGCTCCAGATCTTCCGTTCGGATCAGAATCTGCTCTTCGAGCTGCTGATTGAATTTTTCATTTTGAAGCTTGGCTTTGTGAAGGAATTCTTTCAGTTGAATCAATGAGTAATTCAGGTCTGAAATCTCATTAACCCTTGAAACCAAGTTAATATCCAGCTCATAATTACCCGTTTTCATTTGGTTGGACACTTCGGTCAGGTAAGTAATCGGATCAGAAATCCTCTTGGCTAGTCCATAGAAAAGCCCAAGGGATAAAATCATCAGAATGCCTAAAAAGACATAGATGGGGTAATTGATCTCAAAAATAGCCTTATCAATCGCCTCTTTGGTTATGGCCAAAATCACCCTTCCCTCAATGAGGTCAGTGGAAAATTCCTGCGACTGGACAAGCAAGTTGGCAGAGTCAAGTTTAAGGATCTTTTCCGGATCATAGTTTTGGGGGTTACTAACAAACACTTGCTCATTTCCAGCCGAATCAATCTCTGTAATCGCCACAAACTCGAGATCGGCACTGGTGGTGACCAACTCTACAATTTGGCTTAGGTTTTCGAAGTCACTGTTGTCCAAAGCTACTTCCACCCCTAAGGCAGTGGTCCTGGCCATCTGATTGAGTTCCGATTGGAAATTCTTCCTGAAAAGGTCTTCCTGACGATTTGGATAAAGAACCAAAAGTGATAGGAGCAAAATTGAAATTGAAATGGCAAATGGCAGCCATATCCTAAACGAGAGACTTTTAAAAAGTGAATTCATACCCTTTTATCTGATCGTAAGTTGAAAAGAGGCCGGAATCGAAGCAGTGCCCCTCGACAGCACACCGATGGCTCCGGGGTTTTTTGAAATATAAGCCACAATCTCCTCTTCAGTCTGAAGAAAAACGGGAGGATTGGCTCTGCCCTGAAAAACAAGCGCAAGCCAAAACTTCTGCATGGCAGTAACACTGCCTCCGTATAGATGTTTAGCCACGGGTTCTGCCATACTTGATTTGTTGGAAGGTAGGACAATGATTACTTTTTCTCCATTTGCCCAAAGGCTTCGACCATTTCTGAATATCTGTACTGCTTCTTTGGAAGACAGGGTTTTTACGCCGTTAACATTGGCAACAAACTCCAGCTGACCCAAATCGGTCTGCTGTGCAAGCCCCTGCCAACTCCAAGCCAAAAGAATAACTAGTAAGCTTATTGCTCTCATCGCCTATCCCAATTAAAACCCATAAGCTAGCTGTACCCGCAAAAATGGCCCAAAAGAAGAATGCTCATGACCAAAATGCTCAAACTCCCATGTTTTCTCCAGCTGCACTTTTACATTCAGCAGGTAATTGAAGGCATACCTGTATCCGAAAGCAATTTTCAACTTTTCCAAAGGGTACACATGGATATCATTATCTGCTACGTCGATGTAGTCGAACACGAAATAAGGTGTGCTTTTCTCGGTCACATTGAGACCTGCATAGATGTATTGGGAAAAGTTTCTCGCTGTACCCGTACTATCGGTAATGGACGTATTGAAGCCTGTTTCATTCAGAAATTCAAACTTTTCTCTGAAGCTGGCAAAGGAAAAACTCGCCAGCCTAAACTTCACCGGTCCTTGATATCTTTGATCATCAGGGATGGTAATAGAAGAATTATGCCCTGAGTGAACCCCCGGGTTGTTATCATGGAGATTGTCCCAATAGTAAGAAAAACCTAATCTCATCCCTTCTTTGGGTCGGATATGGACCGACCCTGTCACAGATGGCACTACCGACTCATGAGCTATATCCGTAGAACTGATACCATTGCCCAACATAAAATCATATCCAAAATTGAGCTTTCCCAGGTTTTGCCCTTGAAACTGCAAGCCTAGCGTATGTAGTGGTACGAAATAAGAAAATGACAACGGGCGATCAATCACCGGAAAAAATACCCTGCCGTGGTGATACACGTCATTCCAATAGTTGACCGGGGTATGCACCTTGCCCACGATGATGGAGTGATTGTTTATATAGTTAAACTTCACTAATGATCGCTCGATACTTGGGAGAAAGTTGGTGGCCGATTTACTATTAAACCTGATGACATATTCTCCGAGGAATGTGATTTTATCCGAAAGTGAAGAGGTGACAAAAAAATCATGCTCACCTAGTGCAAAAGATGCTTGCCTTCCCCCTTCATCCCGATCCCAATAAAATTCTAAATGACCAAAGCCATTAAATTGAGTCTGACGAATTTGCCCAAAGGCATCATTAGGTCCAAAAGAGGCAAGGCACTCTAAAAGAAACATGTAAATCAAGAAATGCTTTTTATTACACATTTTTACTTTTTATTTCTTTTTTGTGCCTTTTTATAAATAAAGTGAAGTATATTCTATTGAATTGATTTTCATCTAATTACAATTAATTGACAAAGATGAGCAAAATTTGTCAAAGATATAATTTCAAAAAATTAGAGGCATTTTATTGTATTTAATTTGCAACAACTCATTCTCCTTGAGTCACTTGAAAACAAATATCAATTTCTCTGATTATTTAAATTATTATAGCAAATTTGAAAAGTTCAAATTTTATTTCTTCCGATAAAGTTCATTTTCTTTTATGCCATTTCCTCCCACTGATCCTAGTTTGATTCCGGCTGTTATACTGGAAGAATTACCTTTGGCAGTCATCAAGCTGGACAGAAACTATCAAGTGGTCTATTGCAACTCGGCCATTTTTGGAGTTTTGGGATATTCCACCGAGTGTGCTTTAGGAAAGGTCTTTTTTGAGTTAATCCCTGAGTTTGAGCGGATCAAAATTGAGTTTTTATACAAAAACCTAAATTTTATCTCCTCGAGTTATTCTAATTCACACTACCAGGATGATTTTTCTTCGCTGATCACACACAAAATTTTTCCTCACCAGGATGGTATCACGGTGCTGTTGGAAAAAGAAGTGTTCAGATATACCCCCTCCGCTGACAAAAAGGAATCAAGATTTAAAGAACTTCTCGATGATCTACCCGGCGGCATAGTGGTGGTAGACGCCCATTCTAGCAAAGTGGTATACTCCAATCGCGTCATCCAAGATTGGATGGAATACAGTCCCGAAGAAATGGGGAATCTGACTACGATGAACCTTTACCCAAAAGAGGATTTGGAATTTGTGTCCAAAGGATTCTCGAGAATCAATCCGGAAAAGAAAAACACGATCTCAGGAGTCCACCTCATCGGAAAGCAGAAAAAACGTATTCCCGTAGAAATGACCGTCGTGCAGGTCGAGTGGAATAACAGGCCTTGCCATTGCGCATTTTTCATCGATGTCAGAGAAAAAGAAGAGTCGGCAAGAATCCACGCTGAGTGGGAAAAATATCGGGAGATCCTTGGGCAGCTAGCCATCAAATTTATCAATATCCCTTCCGAAAAACTTACCGTTGCGATCGAAGAGGCCCTTTGCATCGCTGCAAAACTCAGCAATTCAGACCGTGCATTTGCGCTCCGATTTGATAGGGAATCAGGGTTGGCTCATACCGACTACACCTGGCTGGATCCTACCCTACCTTCTTACAGAGACAAAATCACCGTTCTCCCTCTCGGATTGCTTTCCCATGCCTGGAACATCCTCAAAGCTGACGGAATCCTCGAGTATGATGACATTGATCAATTGGATAGTACCAATCCGCTCAAAAATATTCTCAACCTCTTGAAAATACAGTCCTTGATCATGCTTCCAATCATGGAGGGGGCCGAATTTTACGGTGTCGTGGGCTTTGGAAAGGTCAAAACCAAAAAGAATTTCTCAGAATCCGAAATGGTACCCGTTAGGATGGCTTCTGAAATTATTTCCAATACACTGCTCCGCCAAAAGACAGAAAACCTACTGATCGAAAGTATTCAAGAAAACCAAAAGCTTTTTGAAAACTCACCGGTAGGATTACTCTATCAGAATGTGGAAGGGCATGTCTTAAAAGCCAATAAGGCAGCACTTCAGCTGATGGGGTTAGTCCCCGAGGAAGTCACTGGCTGGTCGGTGCTAAATCCAAACTGGAAAGCCTACTCTGAGACCGGTACAGCAATTGGTGAATTTAATCTTCCAGCCAAAGAATGCCTGGAAAGCGGCAGCCCTATCACTGACCGCATCATCTCCATTTACCGCCCCACACACAAAGACAAAGTCTGGATCAGTGTGGATGTCTTGCCTGAATTTGAAGCAGGCGATCCTAAGCCATTCAGAGTATTCAGCACCCTCAAAGACATCACCGAGCAGAAAAACTACCTCAATGCCGTGATGAAAGCTGAAAAGCGCTACCGATCTCTGATAGAAAATCTCCCCGGAGCTGTCTATTCTTGCAAGCTTGATGAAATCCTGACCACCATCCACATGACCGATAATGTGGAGAAAATTACAGGCTACACCGGTGAGGATTTTATCTCAGACCGTATACAGATTCTTGATCTGATACATCCGGGAGACATTCAAAAATTCAGAGAGCAGGTAGACAAGGCTATTCACGATCATGGAACTTTCCAAGTAACTTATCGCATCAAAACTCGAAACAGCGAAATCCGCTGGGTGGAAAATATGGGTGAAGTAGTTATGTTGGAAGAAGGGCAAAGCTTCCTCATCGGCTTCTGGCATGACATTACGGAGCGGATTGAGGCCGGGCAAACCCTCGAAAAGAATCTAAAACTGCTCGAAGCAATCGTGGAAAACAGCCACTCGGCGATTTTTGTCAAAGACCTAGACTACCGCTACATCATGGTCAATCGCCGATGGGAAATGGTCACAGGCCACGGACGGGAAGAAGTGCTGGGAAAAAGACTTGCAGAGTTTGCCAGAGGGGATGTATCCGACAAATACTTAGAGGATGATAAAAAAGTCCTCATCGATGGCAAATCCTCATTCAGTGAAGAGAAACTTGAACAACACGAAACCACACTTGGAATTACCAATACCCAATACTTTCTCTCTGTAAAATTCCCTTATCGAAACAATAAAGGCGAAATCATTGGCATGTGTGGGATATCTACCGATATCACAGCGGTAAAAGAAGCGTCCATGATGGTGCAAGAGCGGGAGGCTAACCTGCAGGGAATCTTGGAAAGTGTAAATGAAAGTATTTGGTCATTGGACAAAGACCTCAATATTCTATTCACCAATCAAACCTTCTTCAATGAGTTTCGCCACGCATTCGGGGTAGAACTGACCAAGGGAATCAACATTGTCGATTCCATTCCCATCGCTCAAGAAAAAGAAAAATGGACGGATAGATACCATAATGTGCTTAGTTCGGGGCAGGCACTTCAGTTTTCTGATCAAGTGCAAACGCCAGAAAAAATCTATCATTTGGATGTAGTAATATACCCGATTATTGTCAATGGTAAAGTGGAAGGTATTTCAGGATTTAGCAAAGACGTAACCGAAAAAATGGCTTTGGAAGAATCTTCTAGACTATACCTCAACCTCTTCGAAAGCGCAACAAACGAAATTTATTTGATATCTGCCAAATCACTGATTATACAGCAATCCAATCATACCGCACAAAAAAATACAGGATACGGCAAAACCGAACTCGCCGGTCTGTCCATTTTGACACTCATTCAAGAAAAAGATCAAGAATTCCTTTTGGAAAAAGTGGGAGGAATCACCGCTAAAATCCACGTATCTGCATTTCTTGAACTCAACTGTCTAAAAAAGGACGGAACAACTTACCCCACAGAAGTACTCTTGCAACTATTTCATTACGAAGGAGAAGATTACCTCTCTGTTTTCGTCACGGATATCTCAGAGCGTAAGCGCAGTCAGCTTGCTCTTCAGGAAAGTGAACTGAGATTTAGCCAGATATTCCTGGAAAACGTCACCCCGATGCTCCTCATAGATCCACATACGGGTAGCATTGTAGATGCCAATTCTTCCGCTTCCTCTTACTATGGCTATGAGATCAATGACCTCAAATCAAAAAATCTCCTCGATGTCAATCATACTTTTGTATCCAATCCCAAAGAAATGGAAGCTGCCACCAATCAAGTACTGAATACGGGAAAAGGCAAATTCCTCTTCAATCATAAGTTGAAATCCGGTGAACTTAGAAGTGTGGAAGTATTCTGCAGCAAAATCAGGGTGGACAGTCGGGACCTTGTACATGAAATCATCCAAGACGTCACCGACCGAAACAATTTCTACAACGCAGTGGTGAAGCAAAACGAAACCCTACGAGAAATCGCTTGGATTCAATCCCACATCGTAAGAGCTCCATTAGCCAAAATCATGGGATTGGTTCAGCTACTACAGGATGGGAAAGACGAAGAAGATGAATATACCTACGACTTTGTGCTGAATGCAATCCTCAATGCCGCACATGAACTTGACAAAGTCATCCTGGACATCAGTGAAAAATCGAACAGTGCCAAACACCTACTTGAATAGATTAAGCACATCGAATTCCTTACCAAAAAAACACCTACAATTCCAATCTCAAACCAAAAATGGAAGCTTACTTTGTAGAATAGATTATTCTTAAACTAAAGAGACATGCCAGAGGAGTTGAGCTTTTTTGACGCTGTCAATCAGCGCAGGTCGGTAAGGATTTTTGATCAACAAGAGCCTTTTGATGAAAAAGTTATCCAACAATGCCTAGAGGCAGCCATCCTTTCTCCCAATAGCTCCAACCTCCAACTCTATCAGTTTGTAAGGGTGCCAGAAAGCTCTCCACTGAAAGATAAACTCGCTCAGCTTTGTATGGGGCAAAAAGCAGCCACCACTGCACGTGAACTGGTGGTCGTGGTAACGAGAAGAGACCTTTGGAAATCCCGAGCTAAAGCCAACTACGAGTACATCGCTGCTTCCTATTCCGGCAAACCTGACAAAAAACTCAAGCAAGCCCTTGGCTACTATGGAAAACTAATTCCAAAGCTTTACGGCAAATATCCAGGCTGGTCTTTGATCAAAAAACTAATCGCATTCAGTGTCGGACTAAAACGGCCTATGGTCAGAGAAGTCGGGGAGACAGAAGTGCGGATCTCCGTACATAAAAGTGCTGCGCTAGCCTCCATGACCTTTATGCTAGGAATGAAGGCAGCAGGTTACGATACCTGTCCTATGGAAGGGTTTGATTCCAAACGGGTCAAGAAGCTGCTCGATCTTGATCCTTCAGCAGAAATCTGCATGATCATCGGCTGTGGCAAAGGCCTGCCAGAGGGGATTTATGGCAAGAGATTTCGGGTGGATTCTAAGGAGTTGATTTTAAAGAGGTAGGGAAGACTACTTTCCTTGAATTAGTTTAGGATATCCTAAAAAATTAAATATTTCTACTTTTCCTGCTTTCATCTTCTCAATTACCAACTTAAAAATCAGAACAAATAGTCCCTTTAGGGACAAAATATTGGTAGAAAAATGCGTAAATAACCCTGTTCCGTCCCCGATGGGACGGAATATCTTTGGTTAAATATTTTTTCTACCTAGATCTTGTGCCTAACGGCACATACGTCCCAGTTACCCTTTTTCATCCCCGTACATTACCTCCTGAAAAATAAATCGCTGGTCAAAATCAACTCCGAACTTCTCTAAAAAGTCTTTGTATTCTTCTAAGAAGCTGCGTTTCCGATGATGCTCCTCCTGGTTATTGATATAATCAATTACCCGATTAATTTGTGATTTTCCATAACTGAAAGCTCCATAGCCTTCCTGCCATGAAAATTTACCTTTTATAAACTTTTTTTGGTTGATCCATTTGGAGCTATCTCCTTTTACATTTTGCATCAAATCTGATAAGGATTGAGTTGGCCTCATTCCAAAAAGAATGTGTAAATGATCTGGCATGCCATTAATTGCCAGAACTTTATGATTATGATTTTGAATAATTCCAGAGATGTATTTATAAAGTTCTTCTTTCCAAGCATCAAGAATGATGCATTCCCGATTTTGAACAGCAAATACAACTTGAATATGAATCTGAGTGTAAGTATTCGCCATAAAAAAAACTAGTTTCCCTATATAAAGTGTGTAATCCTCTCTATTCTCTCCCCCAAAATATTTACTAGCCCGCCCAGCCTTCTCGATCCAAGCTCCGGTATTGGATAGCTTCTGCGAGATGTTCCACTTTGATAGATTCGCTTCCAGCGATATCAGCAATGGTACGGGCGACTTTTAGGATTCGATCATAGGCTCTTGCCGAAAGTCCAAGACGCTCCATGGCAGTTTTGAGTAAAGCTTTACCAGCTTCGTTGATCTGACATACTTCCTTGACCATGTGGGAGGGCATCATGGCGTTGCAGAAGACCTCCGGGTTATTCTCAAACCTAAGCCGCTGGAGTTCCCGACCTTTGATGACACGCTCTCTGATGGCTTTACTAGATTCACTTTTTCGGGTAGAGGTCATCTCGTCAAACTTCACCGGAGTCACCTCCACATGCAAGTCAATGCGATCGAGAAGTGGGCCACTGACCTTATTGAGGTAGCGCTGGACGATGCCCGGACCACAGACACACTCTTTTTCGGGATGGTTATAGTAGCCGCAAGGACAAGGATTCATACTGGCGATCAGCATGAAGTTGGCGGGATAGTCCACCGAAACTTTTGCACGGGAGATTGTCACCTTCCGCTCTTCAAGCGGCTGTCGCATGACTTCGAGTACAGTCCGCTTAAACTCAGGCAATTCATCCAAAAACAGAACCCCGTTGTGAGCAAGGGAAATTTCTCCCGGCTGGGGATTGCCACCTCCACCTACCAATGCTACGTCAGAAATGGTATGGTGTGGACTTCGAAAAGGCCTCTGTGCAAGAAGGGAGGCATTTTTCCCCAGCTTTCCTGCAACCGAATGGATCTTGGTAGTCTCCAAAGCTTCCTGCAGCGATAGCGGTGGCAATATGGAAGGAAGACGCTTGGCAAGCATAGTTTTGCCCGCGCCGGGAGGACCGATCATGATCACATTGTGCCCACCAGCTGCGGCGATTTCCATGGCTCGCTTTATATTTTCCTGTCCCTGCACATCGGCAAAGTCAAATTGAGTATCATCCAAAGAGAGGTAAAATATCTCTCTCGTATCGGTGACCAGCGGCTCAATGACCAGATTTCCTTGGAGAAAATCCACCGCCTGATCCAGGGTCTCCACCCCGATGATATCCAGATTATTGACAATCGAGGCTTCTTTGGCATTTTCCAAAGGAAGAATAAAGCCCTTGAAACCACGCTTTCTGGCCTCTATTGCAATGGGCAGCACGCCTTTGATCGGACGGAGATTACCATCAAGCGCAAGCTCTCCCATGATGACATAGCGGTCGAGTTCAGGAAAAATAACCTGCTCTGAAGCCTGTAGAATCCCCATAGCAATCGGCAAATCATAGGCAGAGCCTTCCTTCCGAATGTCTGCAGGTGCGAGATTGATGACTACTTTTTGCCTTGGCATTCTGTACCCAAAATACTTAAGCGCAGATTCTACGCGCTGTTGGGATTCCTTGACAGCAGAGTCAGGCAGTCCTACCATGTAGAAGCTAGTTCCCTGCCCTACATTGACCTCAATAGTGATTAGATTGGCATCTACGCCTGAGACAGCACTTCCAAAAGTTTTTGCAACCATAAGTTTATAAAAAAAGGAGACGGTTTGGTCTCCTGAATATACTGGTTTGAGAAAATTAAATCTTTATTGGTCCGTGAAATTTTGACGGGGACGGATAATCCCCAAGTGCTCATTCTGATTCTTCTGAGGTACTGATTTGGCGGATGGGCGACTGTGGGGATGCTCAAGATCATAGAGCTTTGCTTTTACTGAATTCATCTCTGCTTCCATTGTTTTAAGCTTTCGATTGCGACTATTCACCTCTATAGCGCCTGCCAGCCAAGAACTCAGGAAAATGATCAATCCCAAAAGGAAAATCCTAACCATGGCATCAGGGGAAATCTCATCCATACCCACAAGTATTCCCAAGGTTTCAAAGGATACAAACAGCAACAAAAAGACAAGGAAAAATGCCAAAAGCATGAGCCGCAAATAGAAGGCAATGGATCTCATAGGTTTCCAGATTGAATTAGTTTAAAGTTATCAAACAGACTGGATCGTGGAAAGCTTTTGATACAGTCCTCCCTTAGTCATGAGATCTACGTGCGTGCCTCGCTGGACTATCTGCCCCCGCTCGATCACCAATATTTCATCTGCATGCTGGATAGTACTCAATCGATGGGCAATCACCAAGGTAGTCCGGTGACTCATTAACTTGGTAAGGGCTTCCTGAACGAGCAGCTCTGATTCCGAATCCAAAGCAGAAGTAGCCTCGTCCAAAATCAGAATGGGAGGGTTTTTCAAAACCGCTCTGGCAATGCTTAATCGCTGCCGCTGTCCTCCGGAAAGCTTGGAACCCCGTTCACCGATATTGGTTTGGTAGCCATTTTCGAGCTGAGAGATAAAATTGTGTGCATTTGCAATCCTGGCTGCTTCGATGACTTGAGCTTCGGTGACACCTTCCAGACCAAAGGCAATGTTGTTAAACACGGTATCATTGAACAGGATGGACTCTTGAGTCACGATTCCCATCAGACTTCTCAAATCGGAAGTAGAAAAGTCTTTCAGGTCAATTCCATCCAATAAAATCTGCCCTCCACTTGGATCATAAAACCGTGGTACCAAATCCGCCAATGTGGATTTTCCTCCCCCCGATGGCCCTACCAAGGCGATGGTTTTTCCCTTTTCCAACGAAAAATCAATGTTAGTTAGCACCTGTGTATCTCCATAGGAGAAGCTGACATTTTTAAATTCAATCCGATCGCTGAAGGTTGTCAGTGATTTGGGTGTCTCTGAAGATCTGATCAGGTTTGGTGTGTCAATGACTTCAAATATCCGCTCTGCAGATGCGATCCCTCGTTGAATACTCGATACAGCTCGGGAGATTTCCTTGGCTGGATTGAGGACCTGGGTGAAAATAATAATGTAAGTAATGAAGTCGGAAGCACTCAGGTCAGACTCTCCACTGAGCACAAGGCTACCTCCATAGACTAAAATTCCTGCGACGACAGACACACCCATAAATTGAGAAATCGGTGCGGCAAGTTCATTTTTCCTTGCCATACTCACATTGACATCGGAGTATTGGTCCGTTTCGAGATCAAACTTACGACTGAAAAATCGCTCTGCATTGAATGCTTTGATGACCCGCATTCCTCCTAGTGTCTCATCCAGAATATTGACTATCCGACCCAGAGACTCCTGACTTTCCACGGCACTTTTCTTCAGCCTTTTGGTAATCCCTCCGATGATTGCCCCCGAAATCGGAATGATCAACATGGTGAAGAGTGTCAGTTTGAATGACATAAAAAATAAAACCGCAAAGTAGAGAAAGATGGTAGCTGGCTCTCTAAACACTACTCTGAGTGATTGCACGACTGTATTTTCAACCTCCTGCACATCATTGGTCATTTTAGATATCAGGTCACCTTTTCGTTCGTTGGAAAAATAGCCAATGTGCAAATGACTTACTTTTTGAAAAACATCCATTCGCATTCCTTTGATCACCATGGCCCTGACTTGTGCCAAGACTACGCCGGAGAGGTAAGTAAACAGGTTGGACAAAAACACCGATACCACGATAATGATACAGACAAAAAGCAGTGTCCCGAATTTTCCATACTCCTCGCTTACCAACAAAAAACGGTGATTAAACATCGAGGTAAAATACTCCACAGAAAAGCTGAAAGACGGCATTTCTCTGAATTTTTCCAGAGAGGCAGGATCTACCTGCTCAAAGATCACATCAAAGAGCGGCTTGAGCAGGGTGAAATTGAGCAGACCAAATACGATAGCCAAAAAGGCGTAGGTAATATAAATCGGAAAAAACCTTCCAAAAGGTCTGGCATAGGAAAGTATCCGAAGGTAGGTGTTCATTTAAAAGAGCAAAGGTGAATCGGCTCGCAAGTTACGGAAAATAAACTGAGCAGGTTTTGATCAGTAATTGAAGTCTGGTCTGACAAAGTTCCATCGAAAGGCCAACTGCATGAAATTGCTGCTTTCCGGTGCATCCAGGTCTTGGGCCGTTCTTCTTCTGAAGTAGTGAGACGCGTCAATAAAGAAGTTGTGTCGCACCATGTAGCTTGCTGTCAGATTAGACTGAATTACCCGATTCTCTACTCCTTGTCCAATCACGTTTCCGAAGAGTCCGGTGGGACTGTTTTGCAACCTGTTCTTCAGCACATCTCCTCCCCAGTTGATAGTGGCATTTTCATCCGCTCCAAAAAACTGATACATCCCCGTCAGATTTACATCCAATCTTGGGAGTGGCTGATACCGGAGTATTCCCACCACTTCTCTGAAATTAGCCCCTCTCGGATGGGTAAGCGGAGTCCTCCAATGGGAGTAGGACTGGTAAGCAACCTTTTCCTGAAAGGTGTAAGGTCTAGCCTGATTCCATTCGAGCTGGAGGTCAAGATTTTTCACACCCAAGGCATTGATGTACTTATAGCCTGCTTGGATTCCATATTTGTTTCGTTTGGAGCCTTTGCCATCAATTCCAAAAAACTCATTGAACACAAACTCATCCAAGGCAAACTGTCCATAAAGCTCCATTCCGGGGCGAAACATCCACTTGCCATCAAAACCCAACATCACCTTGTCGGGCGTACCCTGCTGCTGCTCCACCCAGCGGAGGAAAATGATCGGATTGAAGTAATTGAAATTCACTTTGTCCGTCATCACCGAAGAGAAAAAGCCGAGATTCATGCTTTTCCCGACATTCATCCCGAGCCTGTTAAAGGAGAAAAATTTCTGGGGATACCTGCCATCGGTAGGCCTGCCACGATTGTAAAACACATCGGCAGTGAGCTGAGTCCACAAGTTGGTCAACTGAAATTTCCACACCTTAGTATTGAACTTGGCAAACATGTAGGGATTAGAGAAATCCGAAATCTGGAAAGAGCGGTATCCCTCCCCTGCAAAATTGCGGTCGTGCCCGACCTGAATTTCGATATGCTTGGTGATTTGGAATGATACGTGTCCAAGGGCGGAAAAATAGCTGTATCCGTCTGATTGGTACTCTTTCCAAAATCCCTCTCCAGGTACTGCCCCGTTATACTCCGCGTAGTCTTTGACCCAAGAAGGGAAAAAGACCTCCGAAGTGGTCAGATAGGTGTAAAATCCGACTTTTTTGTCAACCGAACCTCTCATTACAAGTCCTCTTGCCAACCTTGCCGGATTTCTCTCATTGCCTGTTTCGGTGCCTCCGCTGAGGTAGATGACAGGTGACAAATGAATTCCAAAGTCCTCGCCTTCGTAATGGGCGAAATCACCGGGTCGGCGGTATATGGATTTCAGAAATGGTTTTTTTGAGGCAATTATTTCTCTTTTTGAAAACTCCCAAGAGTCCTGACTCAAATAGTCTAGGTTGAATTGATCAGCTTTTGATTGAATTACCTCAGGGTTTTCGGCCAGACTGTCCAGGTATTGAGCTACAATGTCCCTTCGAAATGGTCTGAATCCTGTGTTGAAAAAAGGATTGGTCTTCCCTTGCAGGATTTCATATCGCTCCAGTTTATGGTAATAATCCCGGTCAAAAGGAATGTAAGCTCCTTGGGAAAAAGTAAGTTGAGCTGCGAAAAGCAAAGTCAAAAAGGACAATCCGGCGAAAACTCGATTGAAAGTGATTTTTTGCATAGGTTAAATCTAGAAAAGAAATGATAATCCAAACGGCTAAAATAGAAATCAAATTTCCTTCAGACGAACTCTTGTATGACTTGATTATCCAAACTTAACAGGCAAAACAAGCTTTATCCTTATCTTTGATCAGATTTATAGATCTCATCATCTTTGAGATATGATGGGTTCAGACGTCAAAGGAACAAGTATTTCTTTCACCAACTCGTCTTGCCACCCACCCTCAAGCGGATGAAAACAACTAATTCCATGAAAAACACATTCACCTTGATCCTGATGACTTTAATGCTCATCGCAGGAGCACAAGCTCAGGAACAGCCCAAAAAACCCAAACTGGTCGTAGGCATCATCGTCGATCAAATGCGACAGGAATATTTTTACAGATTTGCTGACCGATATGTAGAGAATGGGCTAAAACGCTTCTCCGAACAAGGATTCATGATGACCAATGGTCACTACAATTATATCCCGACTTACACTGGCCCTGGTCATGCTTCAGTCTACACCGGTACTACGCCTGCCACGCATGGGATTATCGCCAACAACTGGTATGTAAGGTCTCTGGGTAAAATGATTTATTGCGCGGAAGACTCTACCGTAACCAATGTGGGCGGAACTCCCGAAAACGGAAAAATCAGCCCACGCAATATGCTCAGCACTACCATTACCGATGAACTGAGACTATCGACTGGCAAGCGGTCCAAGACTGTAGCCATCGCCATCAAAGACCGGGGGGCCAGCCTGCCCGGAGGGCATACGGGTGACGCCTATTGGTATGATGATTTGAATGGAGACTGGATGACTTCTACATTTTACTACTCGACCCTTCCGAATTGGGTGGCAGATTTCAACGCTAAAAAACGACCTGACCATTACCTCAAGCAGACTTGGAATACGCTGTTTCCAATCGAGACCTATGTCAACAGCCTTCCTGACAACAACGACTTTGAAGGGCCTTTCATCGGAAAAAACACACCTACTTTCCCCTATATCCTAGACTCATTGAAGGCAAATAACGGTGGATACGGTCTTGTAGCCTCTACTCCCTTTGGCAATAGCCTGACTTTGGACTTTGCCTATGCTGCGATTGAAGGTGAAAAATTAGGACAGCGTGAGGTGACCGATTTTCTGGCCGTGAGCTTTTCCAGCCCTGATTACATCGGCCATCGATTTGGTCCATCTTCCATAGAGGTGGAGGACAATTACTTGAGACTCGACCGCGACCTCGCTGACTTCTTTTCCTACTTGGACAAAAAGATTGGACAAGGTGAATACCTGGTATTCATCTCTGCCGATCATGCTGTGGCTGACGTCCCTAATTACATGATCAGCGAAAAAATCCCTGCTGGAAATTTCAATTCTGCGATGATTTTGGGCCAGTTGAAGGGATTTTCCAATGCGATGTATGGAGAAGGAGACTGGATCAAAAGCTTCTCAAACGAGCAGATTTTCTTAAACCATGAACTCATCAAATCAAAAAAAATGAGCGCGGAGCAAATTCAGCGGGATTTGGCCGAGTATGTGTTGAGATTCAAAGGAGTGAAAGAGGCTTACACTGCGACTGATCTGAGAAGACAAGAATTCACCAAAAACAGAGCTCATTTGCTTCAAATGGGATATAATCACAAAGCTTCAGGAGACGTTTTACTGATTCTAGAACCAGGATGGCTTGTAGGCGGTGCACGAGGTACTACCCATGGGTCGGGCTTCAACTACGACACACATGTTCCGATTGCATTTTACGGATGGGGTATCAAAGCAGGAAAAAGCGCTGCCTACGCTACCGTGACTGACATTGCTCCCACCCTTTCGGTTTTACTTCAAATCCGAATGCCCAACGGAACCACCGGTTCTCCGATAAAAGAAGTCATTCAGCCCTAATCAAGGCCCTACCCAATTTGCCCTCAAAATTCAGGATGCCAAGTTTGGTGTAAATCTGAATTTTGAGGGCTTTTTATTTACCTGAAAATTTAACACAAGCTTTAATCTGGTTTCAAATTTTTATTGCTAATTTTTAGACTTTCATTTCCAAAAATGAACCACTCACACTCAAATATCTGGACTCATCTGGTTTTATGGACAAAGGGCCATCAGCGGGTGATAAGCTATGATATGAATCAGTCAATCAAAGACGCTTTGGATTTGGTGCTTGTCGAAAACTCCGATCAGCAGCTTCATTGTAGTATTCTTCAGGATCACATTCATTTGTTAATCAAATTACCGGGAAATATTTCTGTTGACAGACTAGTAGGTCTGCTTCAAGTTCATATCTGCGAAAAACTCGAGCAAAGCGGCTTTAGGCCGTGCATAGAGTGGGACGAGCATTACCATGCACATTCGGTAAGTCTCAACCGACTTTCTGCTGAAAAAAATCTATTGGAACGGCAGGAATACAAGCACAAGGATATCTCACTTTTTGAGGAATTGAAATTCCTCGGAATGTAAAAAAAGGCCTGAATCAAGAAATTCAGGCCTTTTTCATTTATTCCGACCAGCTCATCGGATAGTTTTTGTCTACAAACTCCAACGCATCGGTTGTGATAAAAAGTGGTCGGTGGGTATCGAGCATCACTGCATACTCATGAGTCTCTTTGGCGCCGATGGACTTTTCTACTGTACCAGGATGAGGTCCATGCGGAAGCCCTCCCATGTGAATCGTAAATGATCCCCGGTCGATTCCTTTGCGGCTCATAAACTCCCCTTCGGCATAATAAAGCACTTCGTCTGAGTCGATATTACTATGATTGTATGGCGCAGGAATCGCTAATGGATGGTAATCAAATAAGCGAGGAACAAAGGAACAAATCACAAATCCCCAAGCCTGGAAGGTCTGATGCACCGGTGGCGGCTGATGGATGCGACCTGTGATCGGTTCGAAATCGTGAATGGAAAGTGCATAAGGGTATAAATAGCCATCCCATCCTACAATATCCAAGGGGCTATGACCATAGGTGTATTGGTGGAGATAGCCCTGCTTTTTGATCTGCACGAGGTAGTCTCCTTTTTCGCGCTCAATGTGGATTTCATGAGGCGGCCGGATGTCTCTTTCACAATACGGTGAGTGCTCCAACAGTTGGCCCACTTCATTTCGATAGCGCTTCACCGTCTCGATAGGTCCATGTGACTCAATTATTAATAATCTGAGTGGTCCTTCTTCTACGAATTCAAATCTATAAATCGTCGTTCGTGGGATGACCACATAATCCCCCTTTCTTACCTCCAATTTTCCAAATTGGGAATACAGCACTCCCTCCCCATCGTGAATATAGATCAGTTCGTCTCCATCGGCATTTTTGAAAAAGTATTCCATTTTCCGCTGCTTGGGAGCGCAAATCCCCATCATCACGTCATTATTCATCATGAGCATCCTTCGCGCAGACAGATAATCCTCACCAGTAGTATCAATGCCTGAGGTTTTGAGGTGGGTTTGATTTAAGCCATGGGCTTTTGCAGGTTCCCATGAAAAGGGAACAGGGGCGCCAATTGACTTGACCTCATTGGGATTATAGATGTGGTAGAGATTGGAATAAATCCCCGAAAAACCCTTAGAGCTGACAAGCTCTTCTTTATATAGACTTCCATCAGGTTGACGGAATTGGGTATGTCTTTTTGGTGGGATTTGCCCCATCCTTACGTAATAGGCCATATTTTTGGGTTTATATTTACCGCTAAATTAACATTTAAACCTGGTTGAAAAATCATCAATTACCATCTGATCAATTCAACCTCCGCTAGTCAGGGAAAGTTTTGTATTTTCCTCAAACCCTAAAAACCTATGAAAACCTTAATTCCCATTTTCTTTCTTTTCTTTCTTGCAAATCCAATCAAAGCCCAACAGGCAAAATTGCTTTGGGCAGATGAGTTTGACCAAAATGGACTGCCCAATCCCAAAAACTGGAGCTACGATGTGGGAGATCATGGCTGGGGAAACAATGAATTGCAGTACTACACCAAGGAAGTCCTGAAAAATGCAAGAGTTGAAAGTGGTCACCTTATCCTAGAGGCACATAAGGATGCCAATTTTCAAAAGGGGTATTCTTCAGCTCGAATCGTCACCAAACAAAAAGCAGCTTGGCAATATGGGTATATCGAAATAAGAGCCAAACTCCCTCAAGGGGCAGGCACTTGGCCTGCCATTTGGATGCTTCCTGAGGATAACAACTATGGGGGCTGGCCGAAAAGCGGCGAAATCGACATCATGGAGCATGTAGGCTATGACCCGGGAGTCGTTCACGGTACGGTGCATACCGAAGCATTCAATCACATCAAAGGGACTCAAAAAGGTGCCCAGAAAAAAGTAGCCACCTTTCATTCCGATTTTCACACCTATGCGATCGATTGGAAAGCGGATCGGATTGACTTTTTCATCGATGGGGAGCAATATTTCACCTTCAAAAACACCGGTGGAGATTACAAGGAGTGGCCTTTTGGACATCCCTTTCATCTGATTTTAAACATTGCTGTGGGAGGAAATTGGGGCGGTCAAAAGGGAGTAGATGAAAAAATCTGGCCACAACGGATGGAAGTAGACTATGTGAGGGTCTATGATAAAATGCCCAAATGAAGCCCATAAGGCTAATTCAAGGCTATTTTCATTGGGTTTTTTGGGATTTAATGGGATTGTCCTTTACTTAGAAAAACCCTTTTGGTAAGCTTCACTCACTGAAACCTGTAACCGACGTGCTAAAGAAGAGAAAAGTACAAGCATTCATCATTATCGGCATTTTATTACTGATGCTGTACGGCAAAAACCTGATCGAAAGACAATCTTTCAGAAGTATCAGCAGCACCTTTACAGAGGTTTACAATGATCGTTTAGTGGTCGAAGGATATATTTTTAAAATTTCAGAGAAGCTATTCAAGATTCAAAAATTAGTGGATCACTGTGACTTGGATTATGACTATTCCAAGGTGGTCAATGAAATTTCCCAACAGGAAAAAGAGATTCTAAGTTTAGTAAGTGAGTTTGAAGCCACTAATCTTACCGAACAAGAAGCGGCATATTTAACTGATTTCAAAAAAATCATCGAAACCGATCTCAATATCAAAAGTTACAACCTGCTCTATACGGACTCATCTGGTGTTAACAAAGAACAAGTTAAAATCTACGATCAGAAGATTAGCCGTGCACAGCAAGACTTGGATAATTTGAGCAAAATCCAGCTTCAAGAAGGAGAAAAATTGATCAGTAAAGCCAAAGTTCTCATCAATCGCTCTCAGATTTGGGCGCAGTTCGAAGTGGCTCTACTGATCATTTTGGTCATCGTCATGTTCCTTTTACTCTTTCGTAAGTCCGCAGATCAAAAGGATATATTTTAATATTGCAAGGCTGCTAAATAGTTAGCATTCGCTTGGGCAGCTTCCATTGGAGTACCTGTAGGAAAGCGCTCCTGCTCTACAATAAAATACTCCATCCCTAGATCTTTTGATTGCTTGATCAACTCTGCGTATGGGATTTCTCCCTGACCAAGCAATACTCCCCGCTGATGTGGATCTCCTGTACCAGACTCGGCATCTTTGACATGGCATAGTCGGAATCTTCCGGGATACTTCGCCAGATAGTCGCTTGGCTTCACATTAGCGACATGTGCCCAATAAATATCCAATTCAAAATCCACCAAAGCAGGATCTGTCTCATTCATCAGTAAATCCTGAGGTAGCTGACCTTCGAGGTCGACAAATGTGTAATCGTGGTTATGGTAAGCAAACTTGATCCCATAAGACTTGAGTTTTTCGCCAATTTGATTGAATTCCTTGGCCATAGCGCGGTATTCATCCAGTGATTTTTGTGGGCCAATCCATGGACAGATCAAGTACTTGATCCCCACTTCGGCTGCTTGCTGAGCTTGCACCTCCAAATTTTCGAAGACGTTACAGTGACTGGCTACCATTTCGATTCCCAGTTCGGTCATCAACGCCTTAAATTCCGCAGGCTGCATGCCCCATAGGATTCCCTTTCCTCCATCAAAGCCTTCCAACTGCTTGTATCCAAAACCCGCCAGCGCACGGATGGTAGCTACAGGGTCAATGGCCATATCTTCTTTCACGGAATACAACTGTATCCCAAACGCGGAAAGTTTGGAAGTAGCTGCTGCGATAGCTTCTTCTTTCTTAGGTGCTGCGCAAAATTGCAGCGGCATCACAGCTGCTCCTACACCCAAGAGCAAACTGGATTGAATGAATTTTCTTCGTTGGTTTTTCATAGATAGGGGGAAAGAAAATGCCTGCCCCCGAGAGGACAGGCAATAGTTAAAATAGTTTTATTCATTAACCGGTATAGGCTCGGTCACCTTTTTTGTAATCAATACAAGGCTCGTACTTCCCCGGAGTTTCTACATAGCGAAGTGCTTGAGTAGCTCCAATTTCTGAAGTGAAATAACCCAAAACGGTCAGATCACGAAGCATATTGATCACGATAGGCTGTCTTTCTTCTCCACTTGCCTTGAATTTCTCCTGCATGGCATTGAGGAAAGCCAATCTGTCTTCAGGGCTTGCTTCCATGAAATCAGCACCTTTCTCCGCTTTGAAGTCTTTTCTCAAGGAGTTTACCCCATCGATGAAAGATTTTTGCTGATCTGCATCGTAGCAATCCTTGATCATCATCTGCATGAATTCACCAATCTTGGTAGCCTTAGCACCAGGAGTATCTGTGGTCGGGATGATGGTCTCCCCGATTTCATCCAGGAATGCCAGATCATCTGGTGTGAAATTCAAGTCTTTGATCTGCGATTCCGGTGCACAACCGGTCAAAATAGCGGTGGCACCGATCATCGTACCTCCCATCATTAGGACTACGCTCTTCAGCGCATCTCTTCTGTTCATTACTGTCATGTCTTGGTCAGATTAGAGGTTTTTCTTTTTCAATTCTTCCACTGCGAAAGCTGCCGCTCTTGCTGTCAACGCCATATAGGTCAAGGATGGGTTTTGAGCTGCTGCTGAAGTCATACATGCTCCGTCTGTGACGAATACGTTTTTAGCATCCCATACCTGGTTGTTGCCATTGAGTACAGACGTCTTAGGATCTCTACCCATTCGGGCAGTTCCCATCTCGTGAATACCCTGACCAAAGGTGTAGCCATTGTCATAGGTCTTCACATCCTTGAATCCTGCAACTTCAAGCATTTCGGCAGCATCAGCCATCATGTCTTTACGCATGTTGAGCTCGTTTTGCTTAATTTCGGCATTCATCACCAATGCTTCCATTCCCCACTTATCTTTCACAGAGTCGGAAAGTTTGATGGTATTTTCATGGTAAGGGAGAATTTCACCAAAGGCCGTGATACCCATTGACCATGGTCCTGGTTCGGTCAAGGCATCTTTCATTGGTGCACCAAATCCTAGCTCGGCGACATCTCTGCTCCAGCCACTTCGGCTAGCGCCACCCTGATAGCCAAATCCACGGATATAGTCACGCTTTTCACCGTTGAGGTTTCGGAATCTTGGGATATACAGACCGGTTGGTCTTCTACCAAAGTAATATTTGTCTTCAAATCCTTCGTAGGTACCACTAGCACCCAATCGGAAATGGTGATCCATCACGTTGTGTCCCAATTCACCTGAACTAGAACCTAATCCTCCTGGCCAGATATCTGTGGCTGTTCTCATCAGGATTGCGGTAGAGTTGAATGCAGAAGCGCAGAGGAAAATGATTTTTGCATCATATTCCACGGTTTGATTGGTTTCTGCATCGAGAACTTCTACGCCTGTGGCTTTCTGGGTGTCTTTGTCATAGATCAGACGACGTACAATCGACCAAGGTCTCAAGGTCAGATTGCCGGTAGCCTGAGCTGCAGGAAGTGTAGAAGCTTGCGTGCTGAAATAGCCTCCAAAAGGACAGCCTAAAGAACACTTGTTTCTATACTGACAGCCTGGACGACCTGGAAGCGGCTGCGTAATATTGGCAGGACGACCGATTGTCCAGGTTCTGGCACCTTTGTAATGTTCTTTAATTTTAGCTGCACCGGCTTCTTCGACACAGTTCATCGGCATAGGCGGCTGAAATTCTCCATCAGGAAGGATGTCTAATCCATCTTTAGAGCCAGAAACACCAATGAATTTTTCTACATAGCTATACCAAGGGGCGAGGTCATTGTATCGAATAGGCCAATCGACTGCTATGCCGTCTTTAGCGTTGGCTTCAAAGTCCACATTTGCCCAACGATAGGACTGTCGACCCCAAAGCAATGATCTACCTCCTACTTGATATCCTCTAAACCAAGTGAATGGCTTTTCCTCCACATATGGAGAATCACTCTCGTGTGCCCACCAGTCGAGATTGAGCTCATTGAGCACATAATCCCTCTTCAGGTTAGGGTGATTATTCAAATGCTCTTGGGTACGTCGTCCTCTGTGAGGCACTTCCCAAGGGGAAAGAGTAGCCGTTTTGTAATCTTTTACGTGCTCGACCATTGGGCCTCTCTCCAGGAGCAATACTTTCAGCCCCTTCTCCGTCAGCTCTTTAGCAGCCCATCCGCCGCTAATCCCTGACCCAACTACGATTGCGTCAAACGCTTCATTTGCCATAGGTTATGGTATTTGGTTTAATTAGTTACACATCACAAACTTGCACGGCATGACCCAGTGCAGCGATTTTATCTTCTCCTTTCGGAATAAATTCATGGGAAACATACCCCTTGAATCCGGAATCCACGATCGCCTGCATGATCGGCGGGTAGTAGATTTCCTGCTTATCATCGAGGTCATTTCGTCCTGGATTACCGGCAGTATGGTAATGCCCAAAATATTGGTGGTTGTTTCGGATACTTCTGATAATATCTCCCTCGTCGATCTGCATGTGGTAGATGTCAAAGAGAAGTTTGAAATTTTCACTTGAAATTCTCTTGCAAAGCTCAACACCCCAAGCTGATTTGTCACACATATAGTCTTTGTGATCCACTCGGCTGTTTAGTAGCTCCATGGTGATAATGACGTTATGCTTTTCTGCCAAGCTTAGTATTTTTTTAATGCCAATTTCACAGTTTTTCAAACCCGTCTCATCATCCATTCCCCTTCTGTTACCAGAAAATGCGATGAGATTTTGATAACCGGCCTTGGCCACCAAAGGAATCACTTCGGTATAGTTTTTTTCCAACTGATCATGAAACTTAGGATCATTGAATCCATCTGGGATACCCAACTCTGCGCCGTTGCACATGGAGCAATGGATATCATACTTTTTAAGTATTTCCCAATTTTTTGGACCGATCAGATCTATTGCTCCGACGCCGACTTTTTTTATGTTGGCACAAAGTTCTTCAAGTGAAAGCGGCCTCATAGACCAAGCACACACACCATGGTTGATGTTGCCTTTCAGTTGAAAAGTGGGTTCTTCCTTCATTTCGAAGGAGGTAAGCGATCCGACAGCGGCTCCACTAAGGATCATTTTTTTGAAGGAAGAACGTCTTCCTGAATCAAATGTCATGGTTAGGTTGGGTTAGGGTTGAGTGTTAATTTCTTCCTTTTTGAAAAAGGAGATGAAAAATAGCAAAACCAAGATGGAAATCCCAGCAGGAATCATCCAAATCGACTTCCAGAAGTGAATTCCGGTAGGATCTTGGTAATAATTGGAAATTTGACCTGCTGCCCAGAAGCCGATTAGCATTCCTACTCCATAAGTAGCTAGTGTAATCAAGCCCTGAGCGGAGGATTTGAATTTCTCCCCTGCATGGGCATCTGTGTAAATCTGCCCGCTGACAAAAAAGAAATCGTAACATACACCATGCAGCGCAATGCCTACCAAAAGCATCCAAACACCCGAGTCAGCATCGCCAAAAGCGAATAAAGCATAACGTATCGCCCAAGCGAGCATGGCAACTATCAACGTGTTTTTCAACCCAAATCGAGTAAAGAAAATAGGCAAGGCTAGCATAAACAAAACCTCAGAAACTTGTCCAAAAGCCATTTTTCCTGTAGAGTTTTCTACCCCGATTTCGGTTAAAAATGGGCTGGCATTTTGGTAATAAAAGGCCAAAGGGATACAGATCAGAATAGAGGACAGGAAGAAGATTGCGTAGTTTTTGTGCTTCAATAAGGCCAAAGCATCCAATCCCAACACTTCAGAAAACCTGAATTCTCCTGAAGTTTTTGCCCTTGGAGGAGTACTAGGCAGTGTAAAACTATAAATCCCCAATCCCAAGGAAACGATCGATGCCATGATCCAGGTATTTTTCAGCAGCCCTTCAGCCAATCCCGACTGACTGTCCCAGGCCAAAGCCGAGATCAAGAAACCCGCCGTCACCCAACCTATCGTGCCCCAAACCCTGATGACAGAAAATTCCTTCTCAGGATTTTTCATTTGATTGAAAGAGATCGAATTAACAAGTGCCAAGGTGGGCATGAACAGGATCATGTAGATCAGAAGTAAAGGAAAAAATCCTTCAAAATTTTCACTTGAATAAAGCAAATACATCAAGACTGCACCCATCAGATGGATGAATCCCAATATTTTCTGCGCCTGAAAGTAACGGTCAGCAATCAATCCCACAATAAAAGGCGCAAGAATCGCCCCAAAGGACTGGGTGGAGAAAGCCAAGGAAATATCCTGATCCTGTGCTTTAAGATTTGCCCCGAGAAAAGTACCCATCGTCACATACCAAGAGCCCCAAACAAAAAACTCCAAAAACATCATAAGAGAAAGACGAAACCGGACGATAAAGGGCATGGGACGTATTTTGGGTGAACAACTGTGACCTAAATTGGGGCAGAAATTTAGAATTTAGCCTTTTTGCTGTATTTTAAGCATCTCTTTTGAGAATCCGAAGAAAGGGACTTAAAAGTTTTGGCAAAGCCATTCATAACCCAATGAAGCAATTGGTCATAAAGCAGTCTCTGAACCGGATGAATACCCGAAATTTCAGCAAGAAATCTAATCATCTACTCAAATAACCTGATAAACTAATATTGACCTATGTCAACAGCTAAAAAATTGAAGCTTGGCCTCGTAGGAGGTGGTCCGGGTTCATTTATCGGTGCCATTCATTTGAATGGAGCATTAATGGACGGAATGTTTGAATTGGTATGTGGTGCCTTCAGCTCCAATCCTGCTAAATCCAAGCAAAAAGGAGAAGAACTAATGCTCGATCCGACTCGCGTCTATGGATCCTACGACGAAATGTATGAAAAGGAATCCGCGCTTCCGGAAGGAGAACGTATGGATGTCGTCGCGATTGTCACGCCAAATAACGTCCACTATGACCCGACAGTAAAAGCTTTGAAGCATGGGTTTCATGTGGCATTAGACAAACCGCTTACCTTAAATTACGAAGAGGCAAAATCACTTTACCATATCGTGAAAAACTCCGACCGGAGATTTTTGCTTACCCATACCTACACTGGTTATCCAATGATCAAACAGGCCAAGCAAATGGTCATGGACGGAAAAATCGGAAAAGTGAGAAAAGTCTATGTCGAATATCCACAAGGCTGGCTTTTCAAACTCCTTGAAACTGAAAATAACAAACAGGCAGAATGGAGAACAGATCCAAACCGAAATGGACTCGCTGGTTGCATGGGAGATATCGGAACGCACGCCTTTAATATGGTAGAATACGTCACCGGGCTAAAAGTATCACACGTTTGCGCGGACCTTTATATCAAAATCGACGGAAGACCAATTGATGACGATGGTGTGGTATTACTTCGATTTGAAAACGGTGCATCCGGAGTATTGATGGCATCGCAAACAGACACAGGCTGCGAAAACAATTTGAAGCTTCGCGTGTATGGAGAAACAGGTGGGCTAGAGTGGGAACAAGAACTGAATAACACACTGATCCACCGCGAGCCAACAGGACCTGCGCATACCCTGAGAGCAGGCACGGGCTATTTGGGCTCACTTGCCCAAGAAAATACCCGCACTCCGGCAGGGCATCCTGAGGGATACATTGAGGCTTTTGCTAACTTGTACCGAAATTTTGCACGCTGCATTTATGCTGATCGAGCAGGCAAAAAACCAAAGTGGGAATGGGAAGATTATCCCGGAATAGAAGATGGAATCAGAGGAATGGCATTTATTGATCATGTACTCAGAAGTACAAAATCAGACTTGAAATGGACTCCGTTTATTGTAGAAAAATAACTTTTACTCAAACTCATTAAACCCGAAACCAACATGAAAACGATCAAAGGACCTGCGGTATTTTTGGCACAGTTTGCTGATGATAAAGCTCCTTTCAACAACTTGAAAAATATCAGTCAGTACATGGCTGACTTAGGCTATAAGGCAGTTCAAATCCCTTCTTGGGATGGAAGAATGATTGATCTCCAAAAAGCTGCAGAAAGCAAAACCTACGCAGACGAGATCAAAGGAATCGTGGCAGAGGCTGGAATGGAAATTTCTGAGCTTTCCACCCACCTTCAAGGCCAATTAGTGGCAGTACATCCTGCTTACAATGAACTCTTCGACGGTTTTGCTCCAGCAAACCTAAAAGGCGATCTCAAAGGAAAGTCTGAATGGGCTACCCAACAATTGAAATATGCAGCGAAAGCTTCCGCCAACTTGGGATTGAATGCGCATGCGACTTTCTCCGGCGCCTTGATGTGGCACACTGTGTATCCTTGGCCACAGCGTCCAGCTGGATTGGTGGAGACGGGGTTTACAGAGTTGGGCAAAAGATGGAAGCCAATCTTGGATGCATTTGACGAAGTCGGAGTAGACGTGTGTTACGAACTGCATCCAGGTGAAGACCTTCATGATGGCATCACGTTCGAGATGTTTTTGGACAAAGTGGGAGGACACAAGCGAGCAAATATCCTTTACGATCCAAGCCACTTCGTACTCCAGTGTCTGGATTACCTACAGTTCATTGATTTCTATCACGAGCGGATCAAGATGTTCCATGTGAAGGACGCTGAATTCAATCCTACCGGTAAGCAAGGTGTCTATGGAGGATTCCAAGGATGGGTAGAAAGAGCGGGACGGTTCAGATCTTTGGGAGATGGACAGGTTGATTTTGCAGGAATATTCAGCAAACTTTCGCAGTACAATTACAGTGGCTGGGCAGTGTTGGAGTGGGAATGCGCCATTAAGCATCCTGAACAAGGTGCGGCAGAAGGAGCTCCATTCATCGCTTCTCACATTATCCGAGTAACAGAAAAGGCTTTTGACGACTTTGCAGGCACAGGTGCAGACGAAGCGTTCAACAGAAAAGTATTAGGCATTTAAGTACCCAAAACAAATAAATAATGAAAATTACAAAACCATTAAACCTAGCCCTTTTGGCAGTGGCTGGATTGACGTTTGCCTGCGGAGGCGGAGAAAAAGCAGCTGAAACTGCATCAACGGAAGCAGCAGCTCCTGCTGCTCCTGCTCAGGAAATTAGCCTTGAAGACAAGTACAAAGATGATCCGATTTACATCAAAGGAATCGAAAAAGTAAAAGGGTCTGATTGTACTTCCTGCCACATGGTGGAGCGTAAAATCGTAGGTCCATCCTATGCAGACGTTGCTGCCAAGTATGAAAGTACCGAAGAAAACATCACCATGCTTGCTCAAAAAGTGATTGCTGGCGGTGTGGGTGTATGGGGTGAAGTGCCAATGCCAGCTCATCCAGGCTTGAGCGAAGAAGATGCAAAAGACATGGTTCGCTACATATTGTTATTGAAAAAATAACCAATGAAAAGAAATCATTTAGCACTTTGGGCAGCGGCAGGTCTACTTGCAGCTTGCTCTGGGCCAAAAACAGAGGAAGTCGCCAATGGAGATTCGGTCGCAGTTGTAGCTCCTGCTGAGGAATGGATTCCCCTATTTGATGGACAGACCTTCAATGGCTGGTCTAAATATGGAGGAGGAGAAGTAGGAAAAGCCTGGAAAATCGAAAACGGTGAATTGTACCTCGATGCTGCCAACAAGGCAGGATGGCAGACCGGAGATGGTGGAGACATTGTCACGAATGAAGAGTTTGAGAACTTCCACTTCAAATACGAGTGGAAAATCGCTCCAAATGGCAACAGCGGTGTCATTTTCCTAGTCCATGAATCTCCTGAATACCAGTATCCATGGCAGACAGGTCCTGAGATGCAGGTCTTGGACAATGCTGGACATCCAGATGCCAAAATCATCAGCCATCGCGCTGGAGATTTGTATGATTTGATTGTAAGCAGCCAAGAAACTGTAAAGCCTGCAGGTGAATGGAATCAGGCCGAAATTGTAATCAATCAAGGCAAACTGGATTTATTCCTAAATGGAGTAAACATTGTGTCGACTCAGTTATTTACACCAGAATGGGAAGCCCTGATTGCCAAAAGCAAATTCAAGGATATGCCAGGATTTGGAAAGTATAAGAAAGGTAAAATCTCACTTCAAGATCATGGAGATGTGGTTCACTACCGAAACCTGATGATCAAAAAGCTCTAATGAAAAGAGGCTCAAAAATTTGAGCCTCTTTTTTTTATAACCTAGTCACATCTTCTTTTTTGATGTAGGCAATGTTTTCTTTCCACTCGATCTCGTACCAAATGTCTTTGGAAGAAAGAATTTTTACTCGGTGACCAGGTTCCACCAAATCTATCGGCTCACCACCTGCAGTAGGTTTAGTACGAATCAGAGAAGGGCTGGAAGTGACCAAGGCAGTTGAAGGCCCTTTTAGAAAATTATTTGTCAAAAAGATCACCGTGATTAAAATTACCGAAGGCCAATAAAATCTAGCTTCAGTAAGTTTATTTCCTTTTGACCAGAGGAAAATTAAAGACATCACCAGGAAAAGAGTCAAAGCCCCTACAATGATCTCTCGGTATTCTACTAGGAAAAGAACAAACCTCATCCCGTCACTCACTTCATATCCGATCAATTCCTTCTGGCCCGTGAGCGTTTTTATCTTGGTAATGGTCTGCTGGTTTGGACTCAAATCATAATACTTGCTCAGGTAAAGAGCCGCGTTTTCACTATCTCCAATTCCCTCAGAGATGAAGGCCATCTTCAATAGCATGGAAGGCGAATACACACCCAATTGATAGTTTACCTTGTAAATTTCCATCGCTTCTTTATAGCTCCTTTGATTAAACAAGGAATCTGCCACCAAAAGTTGAGGCACATTAGCTTGACAATGAATGCCTTGCAGAAATAGAATAAAAAATATGGAAAGTTTTACAAGAAAGATTGATTTGATGCCTTGCATTTAGAATTCAGAGTCATAAATTTGCAGTCCAATTACGGCATTGATCTGGCAAAAAGCAAGCTCAGGGAGTCAATTTGGAAGATTTAAGATTCCGTAGCTCAGCTGGTAGAGCAATACACTTTTAATGTATGGGTCCTGGGTTCGAATCCCAGCGGGATCACAAGTTTAACTTGTAAGGAGTTAAAAATTAAAGTTTCGGGGTGTAGCGTAGCCCGGTATCTCGTCCCGATAGGAATCGGGAAGGTCCTAGGTTCGAATCCCTCAAGTAGCAAATGGCTATTTGAAAATTTAAAAATTAAAGTTTCGGGGTGTAGCGTAGCCTAGTATCTCGTCCCGATAGGAATCGGGAAGGTCCTAGGTTCGAATCCCTCAAGTAGCAAATGGCTATTTGAAAATTTAAAGATTAAAGTTTCGGGGTGTAGCGTAGCCCGGTATCGCGCCACATTTGGGATGTGGAGGTCGTAGGTTCGAATCCTGCCACCCCGACTTAATTTGACTAGCAGTAGTCATTGGGTCCGCTAGCTCAGCTGGATAGAGCAACTGCCTTCTAAGCAGTAGGTCTTAGGTTCGAATCCTAAGCGGATCACTTCAAAAGCGGAATCACGTTCCGCTTTTTATTTATAAATACGATTCCGTAGCTCAGCTGGTAGAGCATCCCGATTTTATCGGGAGGGTTCTGGTTCGAGTTTCGCAATAAAAGCACAAGAGCTTTTTTGCACTATTAAAAATATTAGATTCCGTAGCTCAGCTGGTAGAGCAATACACTTTTAATGTATGGGTCCTGGGTTCGAATCCCAGCGGGATCACTAAGGCAGACTAGAAATGGTCTGCTTTTCTCATTTTTGGCCTATTCAATTTTTAATCCTATGGCTTGGGTATATATTCTACATTCTCAAAAGCTTGATAAATATTATGTGGGAGCCTGTACAGATTTGGATCGTAGGCTTTACGAACATAATCTCGGCCACTCCAAATTTACATCTACAGGAATACCTTGGAGGCTTGTCTATTCAGAAGAGGTAGAAAACTTGGTTCTAGCGAAACAACGTGAATTAAAAATCAAAAAGATGAAGTCAAGAGCCTACATTGAAGACCTCATCCGAAAAACAAATCCGTAGCTCAGCTGGTAGAGCATCCCGATTTTAATCGGGAGGGTCCTGGGTTCGAATCCCAGCGGGATCACTAAAGCAGACTAAAAATGGTCTGCTTTTTTGTTTTCAACGCTTTCGATGTCATTGAATATTTAGGATACGGGTCCTGGTCCACGATAGCTATCTGGACGAATCCCAGCGGGATCACTAAAGCAGACTAGAAATGGTCTGCTTTTCTTTTTTAGGCCATAGCAACTTTTTTATCATGGAATTCCACTTGTGATTCCTGTTGCTTTTCACAATGTTTCGGAATGAAACAGCTCCTTACCCTCCTATTCCTTCTAATCCAGTTTTCTTTTTTTGGCCAAAGTTTAGCACAAGGCAGATTAACTGACCCAGGAATATCAAAACAACTAGCGGAGTATAGGGTCACTCAGGTATCTGCTATTCATTACCGATTAAAATTCAGCATTCCTAAAAAGAAAGATGAGCCCATTGATGCTCATTTAAACCTAGAATTAACTGTTTCAAGACTTGACCAACCCTTGATTCTGGACTTCAATGAGTCCTCCGAAAAAATCAAAAGGATAGTTGCAAATGGAAGTTCAATTCCCACAATCCATGAAAATGAGCATGTCATTATTCCTGCTACTCATTTGAAAAAAGGGGAAAACAGGCTAGAAATTGAGTTTGTCGCAGGCGATCTATCCCTTAATCGTAATGATGATTTTCTCTACACACTTCTGGTACCTGACCGAGCCAGCACTCTTTTTCCTTGTTTTGACCAACCTAACCTTAAAGCCAATTACACGCTTAGCATTTCTGCTCCAAAGGAATGGGAAGTCTTGGCAGGAGGCATATTAAAGCAAAAGGTGGAATTGGGAGAATTCGCGACCCATGAATTCGAAAAATCGGATTTGATGAGCACTTATCTATTTTCCTTCGTAGCAGGCAAATTTGAAAAAGTCAGTAATTCGGAAAGGTTTTCCATGAACATGATTTATCGGGAGACCAACGAGGAAAAGAAAAAAGCCAGCATCCCGGCAATTTTCAACCTGCATCAACAATCTCTTGACTTCTTGGAAAGCTATACTTCTTACAAATTCCCTTTCCAGAAACTGGATTTCGCTACCATTCCCATCTTTCAATACGGGGGAATGGAGCACGTAGGAGCTATCCAATATCGGGAAGGTGCACTCTTTTTGGACCCTAATGTTACGGATACCGAATTGCTGAGCCGTGCCAAACTGATCGGACACGAGACTGCACACATGTGGTTTGGGGACTTGGTGACGATGAAATGGTTTGACGACGTATGGATGAAGGAGGTTTTTGCGGGATTTATGGGTGGGAAAATCGCCAATCCAGCTTTTCCAAAGATCAATCACGACCTGCTTTTTTTGACCTCTCACTACCCTTCCGCCTATGCAGAAGATCGCTCGAAGGGTACCCACCCGATCAAGCAGCAACTGGACAATTTGAAAAATGCAGGTTCGGTTTATGGAAGTATCATTTATGACAAAGCGCCCATCATGATGCGTCAGCTGGAGCAAACCATGGGCGAAGAGGCTTTCAAAAAAGGAATCCAAACTTACATTTCCACTTTCGCTAACAGAAATGCAGATTGGAATGATCTGATCAAAATCCTTGACCAAGAATCAGCGCTTGACCTAGCCCTGTGGAGTGAAGTTTGGGTCAATCAATCCAGCCGCCCGATCTTTTCTGAAGATCTGAAGGTGGATGCTAATGGGGAAATTTCTGCTCTGATCATTTCACAAAAAGCCGAAGACGGAAGCGGAAAAGTTTGGCCTCAACTGTTTGACATCGCCTTGGTGTATGAGGATGGGATAAAAACTATCCCAGTCACCATCACCGAAAAAAACACAGAAATCCAGGAGGTAAAAGGCATGAAATCTCCTCTTTTCATCCTGTACAACAGCAAAGGGCTGGGATATGGAGTTTTCCCTTTTGAAAAAGAATCCCTATCCAACATCCCAAGTCTGGAAAATGAAGTAACTCGGGCACATGCTTACCTCAACCAGTTTGAAAATATGCTAATTGGAAAGTTGATTCCTGAAGAAGCTTTGGCAGTCCTTCGGACTGGCATCCAATCGGAACAAAACGAGATCATCGCTCAATTGATCTCCAATCAGATCGGGCAGATTTTCTGGAAATTTCTCAGCGAAAAGCACCGCAACGAACTTCTTGCAAGCATCGAATCCGACCTTTGGAACCTTCTTCAAAAGGATCGAACTCCCAATCTGAAGAAAACCATATTCAATCTTTACAATGGCTTGGCATACAACTCGGCAGGGCTGGAAAGACTGCATGGCATTTGGTCCAAAAAGACAAACATTCCTAGGTTGATCCTTAATCCTGATAATTACACTTCCCTTGCGATGAATTTGGCCCTTTTTGAACATCCTTCATCTGAGCAAATTCTTGACGAGGAAAGAACCCGTATCACTAATGCCGACAGATTGGCTCGCTTTGATTTTCTTAGACCAGCGCTTTCCAAGGATTATGAGGTGCGTGAGTCTTTTTTCCTTTCTTTTAAAGAGGAAAAGAATCGAGAAAAGGAAGCCTGGGTGCTAAGCGCTTGCGGCTACCTGCATCACCCTTTGAGACAAAAGGAAATCAGTCAACAGCTAGGAGTTGCTTTGGATTTGATCACTGAGATTCAAAAGACGGGAGATATTTTCTTTCCAAAAGGCTGGCTGGTGAATACTGTAGGTCAATATTCTTCCAAAGAAGCCTATGACTTGGTTAACCAATTTCTCTCTGCCAACCCCAACTTGAATCCTTCTCTAAAAAACAAAATCCTTCAAGCTACCGATAACCTAGAGAGAGCACAGCACTTAGTCAGTAGGAATTAAATCCGGACTGATTCAAAAATTAAGTGGATCCAAGTGCTTGAAATGACCGTTTTGCTTGATTTTCTCCTTGGCTTGTTCGATTGCCTTCATCACTGGAATCATTCGCTTGAAATGCTTGATAAGAAAAATGCTCCGCTCCTCTTCAGATTCCAATTTCAGGAGTTCTAGCTCTTCTTCGAGTTTGAGTCCGACTTTATGGGAAAAAGTGAAGGAGTTGACCGTTTTGGGGTCATATTCTGTCTTGAAGTCCAGGAGAAAGAGTACTTCTTTCAGGTAAAAAAGAAACTCGTGATGGAGTGCAGCACTGATTCGCGGTTCATTTTTTAGATATTTGATTTCTCCTCCTGCATACAATTTTCCTGGCATGGGATTATCGAAAGTTTGGATTTGAAAGGCGGAAAGGCAGCGGGTTTTAATATCTAGCCTTCCGTCATCATAGCGCTTGTAGATTTTTTCCAATCGTACCTCTGTACCATACCCGGTGAGTTGATTGATGTAAGTGCAAATGCCAAAGGTTGCTCCGTTTTGCTCAGCGTCGGCAAGGAGTTGACGGTAGCGTGGCTCAAAAATATGCAGATTTAGCTCCTCTCCCGGGAAGGCCACAAGTTTCAAAGGAAAAAACGGGAGATAGATCATATGCTTTTTGTCAGGTAAACAGGAGAAACTCCCATTTGGTTATTTCTTGAATTGAAACGGCAAAAAGAAAGCCCCGAATCTCTCCGGGGCTCCATTCTTATTTTTTAGCAATGTAAGTCAACAAGTCAACCACTTTGTTAGAGTAGCCCCACTCGTTGTCATACCAAGAAACCACTTTCACAAAAGTGTCAGAAAGCTGAATACCAGCCTCTGCGTCGAAGATGGAAGTTCTAGCATCTCCGATGAAGTCATTAGAAACAACAGCATCCTCAGTGTAGCCAAGCACACCTTTCATGGAAGTCTCAGCAGCTTCCTTCATTTTGGCACAGATCTCAGCATACTTTGCTGGCTTCTTCAATCTCACGGTCAAGTCAACCACAGATACGTCTGGAGTAGGCACTCGGAACGCCATACCGGTCAATTTACCATTCAATTCAGGGATTACTTTTCCTACAGCTTTTGCTGCACCGGTAGAAGATGGGATGATGTTTTGTCCAGCTCCACGTCCACCTCTCCAGTCTTTGGCAGAAGGTCCATCTACAGTTTTCTGAGTCGCAGTAGTTGCATGCACTGTCGTCATCAAACCTTCTTCGATACCCCAGTTGTCATTCAACACTTTAGCGATTGGAGCCAAGCAGTTGGTAGTACAAGAAGCGTTAGAAACGAAGTTCATATCAGAAGTATAGGTGTGCTCATTTACACCCATTACGAACATTGGCGTGTCGTCTTTAGAAGGAGCAGACATGATTACCTTCTTAGCACCTGCGTCAAGGTGACCTTGTGCAGTGTCTTTGCTCAAAAAGATACCGGTAGATTCGATCACATAGTCAGCACCTACTTCACCCCACTTTAGATTGGCAGGGCTTTTCTCAGCTGTCACACGGATTGCATTTCCGTTTACAACTAGATGACCATCTTTCACTTCGACAGAACCTTTGAATAGTCCGTGTGTGGAGTCATATTTTAGCATATAGGCCATGTAGTCTACATCGATCAAGTCATTGATCGCTACTACTTGGATGTCTTCTCTTTCTACAGCCACTCGGAAAGCCAAGCGACCAATTCTTCCGAATCCGTTGATTCCTACTTTAATCTTGCTCATAAGTTGTTATTATTTTGAGTATAGGTTTGATTTCCTAATGCATTTTTGAAGGCCTCTTTTGGCCAAAATTTCCCGAAGGGCAGGCTAAGTTATTACAAATAAATGGTCTGCCCAAACATCTGCTGGCCTTGTAAGTTGCAATACCCATGGATTTGAAATTCAAACGATTTCGGATCTGAAAATTTTTCTTTTGAAAAAAAGGCAGATTAAAATTCTCCATTTTCCCTATTTTCAAAATCCACATTCCTCTTTCCCATGTTTGTCAAAGCCATCCAAGAAGTAGCCGGATTCACCCGTGCGATTCACTCCATTTCCAGAAACTTTGGAAGTCAAAAAGTAGAACGCGGGGCCGCCACCCTATTTTTCGTCAATGAGGAAGGATGGGCACTGACCTGTAAGCATGTGGCCCAATGGATTGCTCAAGCCGATGCGATCAACAAGGTATTTCACCAATACCTCGTGGAGAGTAAGGGTCTTTCCGCTCAACTATCCAAAACAGTAGCCAAAAAGCTGGGCCTGGATGAAAGTAAAACCGCAGAAATGCGGATCACTTTTGTGGATGGCGTGGATAAAATCTCCAACATCCGATTTGTGCATCATCCAGATTACGATCTGGCTTTGGTCAAATTTGAAGGCTATGACAAATTACTTATAGAAAGTTTTCCCAAATTCCTGAAAGACGATCAGGCAGTGCAGCCGGGACAGATGCTATGTCGATTGGGTTTCCCTTTTCCCGAATTCAGCAACTTCCAACTCAACTTGGAGAAAAATCAATTGGAGTGGATTCAAGGCGGACAGGCACGATCTCCACGTTTTCCACTGGAAGGAATGGTGACACGGTTTTTGGGAGATAAAAATGGAAAAATCCACGGGATCGAAATGAGTACTCCGGGACTACGAGGCCAAAGCGGTGGCCCCATGTTTGACGCTGAAGGCACGATCGTAGGCATGCAAAGCCGGACCAAACATTTGCACCTAGGCTTTGATATTGAGGATAAGGAAATCGTAGCCCATGGGAAACTGAAAAAAGTGAATGATTACGCATTTATTCACTTGGGAGAGTGCGTACACGTCTCTGTGTTGAAAGAGTTCATGACCCAGCATGGGGTGAAGTTTCAGTTGGCTTAAGTGCCTCCTTTGAACTTTTCCAAAGTTTGAAACTTTGGAAAAGTTAGAATTGAACCTAAAAAAATGATAATAAAAAAGCCGGGCTTCAAAACCCGGCTTTTGCTAATTATACCAATTGAGCTAGAATTTCATTGAAGGTTGGGCTTGGCCTCATCGCAGTAGAAGTTTTGGCTTCATCCGGTCTGAAGTAGCCACCAATATCTACCGGTTTGCCTTGCGAACCGTTGTATTCGCCCACGATTTTGGCTTCGTTTTCAACCATTGCTTTGGCAATTGGAGCAAACTTGGCAGCCAAGGCCGCGTCTTTGCTTTGCTTTGCCATTTCCTCTGCCCAATACATGGCGAGGTAGAAATGTCCTCCACGGTTGTCCAATTTACCTACTACTCGTGCAGGGGACTTGTCTTCTTCCAACCATCTTCCGGTAGCTTTGTCCAAAGTCTCGCCCAACAGGATTGCTGTTGGATTGTCAAACGTCTGACCCAAATGCTCTAGGGAAACCGCCAAAGCCAAGAATTCACCCAAGGAATCCCAACGCAAGTGGCCCTCTTCGGTAAACTGCTCCACGTGCTTAGGGGCAGAACCTCCAGCACCTGTTTCAAACAGTCCTCCACCGTTCATCAATGGAACGATAGAAAGCATTTTGGCAGAAGTACCTACTTCGAGAATAGGGAACAAGTCTGTGAGGTAATCTCTCAGCACGTTTCCAGTCACCGAGATGGTGTCTTTTCCATCCCTGATTCTTTCGCAGGAGAAAAGAGTGGCCTCCACAGGAGACATCACGTGGATCTCCAAACCTGTAGTATCGTGATTAGGAAGGTATTTTTCTACTTTTTTGATCAATTCGGCGTCGTGCGCTCTGTTTTTGTCCAACCAGAAAACAGCAGGTGTAGCAGAAAGACGAGCACGTGTTACCGCCAATTTCACCCAATCCTGAATCGGAGCATCTTTAGTCTGACACATTCTCCAGATATCACCTGCTTCCACTTCATGGGAAATCAGAACGGTTCCGTTTGAATCAACCACATTCACGGTTCCTGCAAAAGGTATTTCAAATGTCTTGTCGTGAGAACCGTATTCTTCAGCTTTTTGAGCCATCAAACCTACGTTTGGTACAGAACCCATCGTAGACGGATTAAACGCGCCGTTTTTCTTGCAGAAATCAATTACTGCTTGGTAAACACCCGCATAGCATCTGTCCGGGATGACAGCCTTGGTGTCTTGAGCTTTTCCTGCCTTATTCCACATCTGGCCGGAAGTACGGATCATGGCCGGCATTGATGCGTCGATGATCACGTCACTTGGTACATGAAGGTTAGTGATTCCTTTGTCAGAATTCACCATTGCCAAGTCAGGGCTATCGGCATAGCAAGCATCGATATCGGCTAGAATCTCGGCTTTTTTCTCCGCAGGTAGCTTTTCCAAATTGGCCAAAAGGTCACCAAAACCGTTGTTCACATCAACTCCGATGGATTCGAACGTAGCGGCATGTTTTGCAAATACCGGTTCGAAAAACACTTTCACTGCATGACCAAAGATGATCGGATCAGATACCTTCATCATGGTAGCTTTCATGTGTATGGAGAAAAGCACTCCCTGAGCTTTGGCATCTGCCTTAGCCTTTTTCAAAAATGCTTTCAATTGAGAAACGCTCAAGGTTGAAGCATCGATTACTTCACCTTCCTGCAATTTCAAACCAGACTTGAGCACTTCTTTGCTTCCGTCTTTGCCTACCAATTCAATGGAAATGGTGGTAGCTGCTGGCATGGTCATAGATTTTTCACTTCCATAAAAGTCACCTGAGTCCATGCTATCGACATGAGACTTGGACTCAGCAGACCACTTGCCCATGGAGTGTGGGTGCTGCTTGGCGTAGTTTTTCACCGCCAAAGGAGCTCTTCTGTCAGAGTTACCTTCACGAAGCACAGGGTTTACTGCAGAGCCTTTGATTTTGTCGTACTTGGCTTTGATTGACTTTTCCTCTTCCGTTTTTGGCTCTTCCGGATAGTCAGGAAGTGCGTAGCCTTTGGCTTGAAGCTCTTTGATGGCTGCCTTCAATTGAGGAACTGAAGCTGAAATATTTGGAAGCTTGACGATGTTTGCTTCTGGAGTAGTAGCGATTTGACCCAACTCAGCCAAGTCATCATTGATCTGCTGCTCTGGCTTTAAAAATTCCGGAAACGTGGCAATGATTCTACCGGAAAGAGAAATGTCCCGGGTTTCTACTGCTATACCTGCGGAACTAGTAAAAGCTTGTACAATCGGTAAAAGGGAATAGGTCGCCAATGCGGGCGCCTCATCAGTCAGCGTGTAGAGGATTTTTGGGGATTTACTCATGATGTGAATAGGATGCTTAGGTGAATGGTTCTGTTTTGCTTTTGAAAAGGTGGTCAGATTAGGAATGCCAGCAGAGGAAAAGTAAAACAGGGTCGAAATTTTCGGCGCTAAAATACGAAAATTAGCACGGTTTCAAACTCTGTTTACGGAATCGAAACCGATAGTGAAAAGCGGTTTTTAGAGGATTTGAAAGGAATCCGCATCCCTCCACGCGGGGAATTTGGATCGGTAGTTTTCCAGATTTTCTGCGGAAAGGGTGAGTATCTGGATCGACTCGGTTTCGCCAAAATCCAAGATTTTTTCCCCTTTAAAATCATAGGCCGCAGAGTGTCCGTTGTAAGCGATCTCGTTGCCATCTATTCCTACCCGATTGACCCCGATCGAATAGGCTAAGTTTTCAATGGCTCGCGCCGGCAAAAGGGCATCCCAAGCAGAAACCCTGGCAGCAGGCCAAGATGCCACATAAAAAAGTACATCATAACCGGCAATTCCGTCCTCCCAACCATTTCTGGACCAAACAGGAAATCGAAGGTCATAGCAGATCTGGGGACAAAAATTCCAGCCCTTCAAGGTAAAAATGGGGAGTTTTTTCCCTATGGAATAGGTTTCTTGTTCGTTGGCCATCCTGAATAGATGGCGTTTATCGTAATGCTCCGTGTGTCCATTGGGATTGACCCAAAGCAGGCGGTTAAAGAATTTCCCTCCTTCAGTAAGGATCGCACTTCCGGTGACTACAGCACCGGTTTGAGCGGCGAGCTGTTTCATCCATTTATGAATGTGGAGATTCATTGGTTCGGCCAGCTTTTGGGCTTCCATGCTGAATCCAGTCGGAAACATTTCAGGCAAGATGATCAAATCACAGTTGCCTCCGAGACCCCAGATTTTTTCCTCCAGCATGGCAAGATTGGCCGTTTTGTCCTGCCAATGAAGGTCCGTCTGAACCAACGCGATGCGAAGCTCGGGGCTTTTTTCCATCATTTCAGAGGATAGATCATTCGGTAATCAGCAGGTACTTTTCCTTTGCTAATGTCGATGAGTTTGGATTGAATCAATCGCTTTTTAAGGCCTTTTAGGTAATCTACAAAAAGGATTCCCTCGAGGTGATCGTATTCATGCTGGATGACACGGGCAGTCATTCCTGAAAACTCTTCCTCTTTCAGGTTCCAGTTTTCGTCATAGTACTCGATGGTGAGTTTTTCGGGACGGATGATTTCTGCTCTCACATCGGGAATACTGAGGCAGCCCTCTTCAAAGCCAAAATTGTCCCCATATTCATCTAGAATTATCGGATTGATAAACGCACGTCGGATGCCTTTTTCCTCCTCGTCTTCATCGAGCATCAAGCTACTGTCTATCACAAAAAGGCGGATTCCCTGATTGATTTGAGGTGCTGCAAGACCAACGCCATTGGCATTATCCATGGTGGCATACATGTCTTTGATCAGTTGGGAAATGTCAGAACCTTCGGCAATGTCTTCTGCCTCTTTCTTCAAAATGGGATTGCCGTAAGCGACTATCGGGTAAATCATTGTCTTTCTAAATAGGATTGTAGAATAATGGCCGCGGATACCTTATCGAGGTTTCCAGCCTTTTCTTTTCTGTCTTTTTTCTTGCTACCCATGGCGATCATGGTCTGCATAGCCATTTTGGAAGTAAAGCGCTCGTCGATCAGGACGATTTTTTTACTAGGGAAAGTTTTTTCCAGGTCTTCTTTCAACTTCAAGACTCTGGGCGTCATCTCATTATCTTGGCCATTGAGCCGAGTGGGATGACCGAGTACGAGAGCCTCCACTTCTTCTTTGGCACAGTAGGCTTGAAGATAAGTAAGCAGCTTCTCTGTCTCGATGGTCTCAAGTGGATTAGCAGTAATCTTCAACGGGTCAGTAACAGCCAGACCCGTTCTCTTGGTTCCCAAATCAATCGCAAGTACTCTAGCCATCAGTTGGTCTTGATTTGTTTGCGGATTCTGCGAAGCGCCTCTTTTTCTAACTCCACTGCCTTGGGAAAGAGCAATTCATCTTCAATTTTGGCATGCACGGAAAGTTCTTTTTCGAAATTCTGAAGCTCGTGGTAAAGCACTTTCATAGTCAATGGCGCACTTTCCGGCAAAAAATAATCCTTGGTCAATTTTCTAATTCCTTCCATCTCGTCATCATGAATCTCATGCTGATCGGCAAGATGATGGATGGGATCTTTTTCCAAAATTGTCAAAGCATCATGCGTCCTAAATTCCCCCTCTTCAATGTCTTGGAGCAGCTCTATTCGCTTAAATAGGCGGCTTTCCTCTTCGTGAATGTGGTGAATAAAGTCTTCAACAAATAGTGGAAACATGATCCTCAAGTCAGCCATCAGCTGTTCGTATCCTTGATCTGCTTTAATCCCTGAAATGAGGTTGGACAAAAAAGGGAGTTCCTGCCTCACGAAATAATAGTGCTTTTTTTTGAGGTAAGCGACCAAAAGCTCGATGGGATTGAGGTACAAGTCCTCCAAAGACGGATCTTTTTCTTTTGCCCAGCTTTCGAGTTGGGCAATAAGTTGCCGTGGATTGACTTTGTGTTTGAGACAAACTTTCTCTAGTGAGTCAGTCGGATATTGGTAAAAGCTGATTCCGAAATAATGCAAAACGGCAGCAAAAACATAGTTTTCAGAAACTAATTCACCTACCGAAGTCTTTTCAAAATCCCGATTGAACTGCATTGGACAAAAATAATTTTTTTTGAATGAAAAGCGGGGAATAAATCTGACCTTTATCCGACACGGCCGTATAATGATTCGTTAATTTTATCTAAAATCGATTTTAAGGATCAATCTTTTTACAGTAGTTTGAGTTAATTCAAGAAGTTAAAGTAAGTCAACGTGAGCGAGACCAAAAACACAAAAGCGCAAATCCGGCTACCGATTCTATTGGCACTTTCCATATCCGCAGGAATATGGATTGGGGCAACATTTGCGGAGCCAAAAGGAAACCAAAATGACCTTCGTGCAGCACTCTACAAGCTGCAGGAAATCATGACCTACATCAACAGAGACTATGTGGACAGTGTCAACACCAATGAACTGGTTGAGTATGGCATTAATAAAATGCTGGAAAAACTTGATCCTCACTCTAGTTACATTCCGGCCAAGGACGCTTCTTTGGCACAGTCACAATTAGACGGAGAGTTTGACGGGATCGGGGTAGAATTTGGAATTATCCGAGATACCATTTACGTAGTAGCGCCACTTACAGGAGGTCCTTCTGAAGCCCTAGGAATCCAATCAGGTGACCAAATCATCAAAGTAGATGGTAAAAATGTGGCAGGCATTGGAATTACTAACCGTGATGTATTTGACTACTTGAGAGGTCCGCGAGGCTCGAAGGTAATGGTGGATATCAAAAGAAAAAATTCTTCAAACCTAATCAGCTACGAGATCACGCGAGACAAAATCCCTCAGTATAGCATCAACGCTTCCTACATGGTCAACAAAGAAGTGGGCTACATCAAGGTCACCCGATTTGCTGCCACCACATATGAAGAGTTCAAAAAAGCGGTAAGTGACTTGCAGATCAAAGGGATGAAGAAACTCATCATCGACTTGCAAGGAAATCCGGGAGGATACATGGGTGCTGCAATCAATATGGCTGATGAGCTACTAGGGGATCGGGATTTGATCGTGTCCCAAGAAGGCAAAGTTAGTCAGTATAGTCAAAAGGCATTTGCCTTCAAGCCCGGTATGTTTGAAGAAGGATCTGTCATTGTCTTGATCAATGAGGGCTCCGCTTCTGCTTCTGAGATTTTGGCAGGTGCAGTGCAGGACAATGACCGCGGACTGATTGTGGGAAGAAGATCTTTTGGAAAAGGTCTGGTTCAGATGCCGATTGACCTGTCGGATGGTGCTGAGTTGAGATTGACCATTGCCAGATACTTCACTCCTTCGGGTCGCTCGATCCAAAAGCCTTACGACAGCAATTATGAGGCGTATGAGAGAGACTGGATGAATCGCTACGAGCATGGGGAATTCTTCTCCGCCGATAGCATCAAATTCAATGACAGCCTAAAGTATGAAACCAAGAAAGGACGAATTGTGTACGGAGGCGGAGGTATCATGCCGGATTACTTTGTGCCATTGGATACTACTATGAACAGCGCTTACGTAGCCAAGCTCTTCAATACGGATTCTTCAAGAGAATTTATCTTGGATTATGTCAACAAAAACAAGGCTAACTTCTCTTCTATGTCATTGGATAGCTATTACACCACTTTCAAGGTAAGCGATGCGATGCTGATGGAACTGGCAGAGTATGGCAAAAAAAACAAGGTGGAATTTGACTCCAAAGACTTCAACAAATCGAAAGAGTACCTCCGAATCTTGGTGAAGGCGCACTTAGGCCGTCAAATCTACGACGACAACGCCTTCTACAAAGTCATCAATGACATTAATGAAGTTTACCAGCAAGCCTTGAATCTATTTGACGAAGCAGATAAAATCTTGGCTTCCAATTCATTGAAGGCTTCAGGAGGAGGAGAATAATCTTCTTGGATTAACAAACAAAAGAGCCGATCATTTTTTGATCGGCTCTTTTGTTTATAAGTTTTGAGACTAGTCTGAGGGATCAAAATTCATATACATTCCCTTCCGCGCACATTTCCAATTCAAAATTTATATCGCCTTGTTGCAAAACATCTTGCAATAGCCGATACACCTGTTCGTCTGTGCGGGTAGGTTCGTGATGAAAGATCGATAGCTTTTTTACCTGGCACATTTTTGCAAAAAGTATTGCATCCCGGATAGAAGAATGCCCCCATCCCATTTTTCCTACATACTCTTTTGACGTGTAAGCGCCATCATGAAAGAGTAAATCAACTTTATTAGCCAAATCAAACCCACTGGTCCATTCTGGTTCTTTGGGAAAATCGGAGGAACCCAACATGACTTCATGATCAGGGAGATAGGCAATGGTTTTATTTCCTGCCATCAGTCGATATCCTAAAGTAGGACCAGGATGGCAGACAAACTCAGATTTGACCCGGATGTCCCCAATCAAAAATTCCTCGTCCCCCAGTTCATGTACTTCCGGATGTCTTGGCAATTCGCTAAGCTTGACGGGAAATAACGGAGGAGAGAAATACCTTCTTAATCGAAAAAGCAAGGGTTCTTCCCCTGAGGAAGGACCCCATAAATGAACCTTCACCTGTGGATTGTAAAGTGGCTGAAAAAAACCAAGGCCCATCGTATGGTCAATGTGCAAATGAGAAAGAAGAATATGGACTTCTTTGATCGTTGGATTTAAATACCTTCCCAATCGCATAATTCCCGATCCTGCATCCAAAATTATACAGGTTTCGCCATGGGTCACTTGAATACATGAGGTGTTTCCACCATATCGATAATTGTCGGGATCTGGTGAGGGAAGAGATCCACGACAGCCCCAAACCTTAATCTTCATTGCTCCTGAGATTTTAAAAACACAGCCATAGCTCCAAGAAAACGCTTGGTCCTGCTGATAATCGGAAATGAACTCACTGAGATGAAATTACGCTCACCTGAAAGACTATCAACAAAAAACTCACCGTTTGCAGGAAGTTGGCTAGTAAGCGTCTTCACAATAGGCAAAGACTCAGGGATCAAAGGGTGTCCATCACGGTCACAGGGTTTGAATACAGTAGCCCACTCCTCCATTCTCATGCCCCCTGTTTCATTGAATTTCAATCCAAAAATCACTTCAGCGGGTTCATTGTAAAAGAGCAGGTTACCTTCGGGATCAACCAGAAAAACAGGAAGACTGATACTGTCTCCAAACTGTCTGGCCAAAATCAACTCTAAGGGTTGTGCTGGCATAATTAAGTTTTTTAAAAGTAGTTTAAGTTACAGCTTTTAATGAAAAGTTAACATTAAGTATAATCATCTTTAGGAAGTGTCACCAATTAAATTAAATATTTCCTCTTTACATCAAATCCTCTTTCAAAAATGTAATTGAGATTGACTTAGAATTGCACAAAATCCATAAAAATATCCTAAACATCCTATCCGGATATACTTGGTGATCTTCATAAAACGACCTATATTACCTAAATTAACTGGATATTATGAACTTCAGAATTATCTTCCTTCTGCTAGCTTTCATGATTGGCTCTTCGCCTTCATTTGCACAATCTGATACTCAAAAGCAACTTGCAGCAGATTACCTTAAGCAAAGTGAAAAACACAAAAAAACCGGCTTAATCATGCTTGGATCAGGAATTGGTGCCGCCATTGCAGGTACGGCCATGTTTGGCGCAGCTTGGGGAGGCGGATCTGAGTTTTTGGGCATTACAGGAGCTACCCTGATGCTGGCAGGTACTATTTCGACACTTGTCAGCATACCGGTCATCGTAAGCTCCGCCTCTAAAGGCAAAAAAGCAGGAAAGCTAAGTTTAGGAATGGCAAGTATTTCATCAGCTCAGCAATATGGATTTTTTTCCCAAAGTTATCCTTCCTTTAATTTTTCAATACCTATCAACCGCCATCGTTAGACACATGAAAAAGCTAGTAGTCATCGCTCTATTTCTTGGGCTTGGTATTCAAGCTTCTGCACAGGAATACAAACCCGATCAAACGATTTTAGAAGATCTCGTAAAGAAAAGTGAAAGCCAGTTTAAAGGGGGTATGGTCTTTCTAGGCGGAGGAACCGCCCTCATCATTACAGCAATAGCTATCCCGAGAAGATTTGACTACACAAACGGCAACGACAACCAAAGGGTCATTAATTTTCTCAATTGGACGGGCATTCTTTCCATAGGTACAAGTATCCCCCTTTTTTTGTCTTCGGGATATAATGGACGGACAGCAGCCAAGCTCGGTCTTCAATCTGTGTCACTTTCTACCCCTTTGCCAACCTCAATACGCAACTACCCTGCGCTAAGTCTCACGCTTCCGCTTAGATAAAGGTGATTACTCCTCTTTCTACTTCTTTTTTAGCTTTTCAAAAAGCCAGTTATCTGACTTCGCTCCCTGCTCAGGGTAAGTCCAATGGCCTGTTTCAGGCACTACAAACACCTCTTTGGGTGCTTTAATCTGATTAAACGCTGAATAATAGGAAGTTGGAGGGCAGGTATCGTCATTAAATCCCCATGAATAAAACCCCGGAGTCTTCAGGATTCGTGCAAAATTGACCACATCATAGTATCCGACTGTTTCGATGGCTTTCGGGAAATTGTAATATTCCAAACCTTTCCCAGTGAAGATATGTGGCCAACCTCCTGCTCTTCCATGCAGATACCCTGTCATATCACTTAGAGCCGGGTAAAAAGCAGACAAGTATTTAACCCGTTCATCTAGTGCTGCAGTGACAATCGACAACGCTCCACCTTGGCTACCGCCCTGAACAGCCAAATTTTCACCATCGTACTGAGGCAATGACACCAAGAAATCCACTGATCGAATGCATCCCAAATAAACACGCTTGTAGTAATAGATATCCTTGTCTTGAATATTAAAATTCCAATAGCCGCCGAGCGCTCCAGCATTTAGGCTGGCATAAACATCGGGTGATAGATCAATCGGAATTCCATGAATTCCAATTTGCAGGACAATCGCCCCACGAGCGGCTTTGGCCAAATCTCCTGCATAAGGCCTTATTCCTGCCCCTGGTACCTGCAAAATTGCCGGATATTTTTCTCCACCTTTTGGCATAGTCAAGACACCATACACTCTGCTATTGCCCACATTCCTGAAACTCACATGGTACACGTCCACGGCATCGGTACTTCTCTCAGGCTGATAGATCAACTTGGGTTCCAGTGGGATTTTAGCCAAATCCGCCTTGGCTGACTCCCAAAAATTCTGAAAGTCTTCGGGCATCTTTACCGTAGGCTGGATTTTTTCGGGTTCGAAAGCCGCTGTTCCCAATCCACGATACTCTTTGCCATCTACCGTAGCGAAGACTTCGCAGCGGAGAAATCCCGGGGTCTTCATCCCTGTGGAAGTGATGGTAGCTTTTCCATCTTTCAGCACCAAAGCCCCTTCTTGCAAGGGCTGCATTTTCTCCTCTTTTACAAAATACCTGACATTCTCTACCTCCACTGGCCGGCCCGATTGGGTGACAGAGACTTGGAAGTTCACCTTCTCTCCTACCTGATAAAGCCAGTCTTCTTTATCTGGAGATACGGAAATTTCCAAGTACTGCTTCGGAACTTGGGCTAGAAGATCCTGTTGGAAACAGAGTAAAAGGACGGAAATAGCGAAGTAATATCGCTTGAGGAGAGTGTAGGTTAGCTGGGTCATAAAGAAAGAAGTAACTCCAAAAGTTACGATTTTGGAGTTACTTCCAATTAATCTCCAAAGGATATTCCTAAGCCCCTGGCAGCCTGCACCAAGGTCCCATGGGGATCCACAAAATTGTATGAACTGATCGCCTCCTTGATAGGAACGGCCGAAAAATCATTGTTTTTCAAAACCACCAAATGGCCAAATTTTCCTTCAAGGACCAATTCCATCGCTTTAACTCCAAAAACTGAAGCAATCACCCGGTCAAATGCAACCGGTGTCCCGCCTCGTTGGGTATGTCCAAGGACTGTTTCTCGGATATCCGCCTCCAATCCTGCATCCTTCAACTGCTGACTCAAAGTGTAACAAACACCACCTAGTCGGACCGCATGTCTACCCTCTTCGCCTTGAGAAGCAGTGATCGTTCCATCCTTTGCTTTGGCACCTTCAGCAATGACAATGTTCACAAAACCACGGCCTTTGTTATACCTACTTTTTATCTTTTCAACGATCACGGATAGATCATAAGGGATCTCAGGAATCAGGCAGATCTCAGCTCCTCCCGAAATGGCTGTGTAAAGTGAAATCCAACCTGCATCTCGACCCATCACTTCCATGATCATCACCCGATGATGGCTGGAGGCAGTTGTAACCAATCGGTCAAAAGAATCTGAAGCCGTCTGTACCGCTGTCTGAAATCCAAAGGTGAAGTCTGTTGAAGAGAGGTCGTTGTCAATGGTCTTCGGAACACCTATGACCGGCATTCCTTCTTCAAACATCGCTTGGGAAATAGCCTGTGAGCCATCTCCTCCGATATTAATCACTGCATCGAAGCCAAAGGATTTTAGCCTATCCACGAGCCAAGGAATCCGGTTGACTTTCTTCACTGTCCCGTCAGGCTGCTTTTCGGGATAGCTCATAGGGTTTCCTTTATTGGTTGTACCCAAAATGGTTCCTCCCAGCACATGAATGCCTGCGACTGTTTTGTCATCCAATCGAATCAACCTTGTCGGCTCTTCCATGAGTCCGTTCAAGGCCTCAAAACTTCCCCAAACCTCCCAGTCTTTTTCTTGTGAGGCCCTTTTTACGATTCCTCTAATCACTGCATTCAGACCAGGACAATCGCCTCCACCAGTAGCTAGCAATATTTTTTTCATATGTTTTTGATCACCTGTTTTTGTACTTAAAGCTACTATTTAATTCATTTGGCTTTGGCCATGAATTGACATTAGCACTTAATTTTTTACCTTCTAAAATCCATCTCCCAAAGGATAAGCAACCTCAACTACGCGTCAGAATAGAAATCGTTGGATTACTGTAAGAAAATGAAGAAAAAAAATAGCCCAAAAACTAGCCAGCTTAAAGCACCAGGTCTTCTCAAGCATGGAGGCAAAATCTCAAAACCCTACAAAATAGAGAAAGGTGAAAATTTCAGACTTGCAGATTACCCCACCCATCCGAATTTTTCATTTAGCCCTGATGATAAGGTTCTCATGAAAGAGGCCCTTGAGAAAGGGATCGAAACGCTTTCCCATCTTCAGGAGGTTCTTTACGCACAGGATAATTGGTCTCTTCTGGTAATATTTCAGGCGATGGATGCAGCTGGAAAAGACGGCACAATCAAGCATGTGATGTCTGGGATCAATCCTCAAGGCTGTCAAGTCTCCTCCTTCAAAGCACCCAGCGAGGAAGAATTGGGTCATGATTTCCTTTGGAGATGCATAAAAAAGCTACCCGAACGAGGTCATATCGGCATTTTCAACAGATCCTACTACGAAGAAGTGCTCGTGGTGAGAGTTCACGACCACCTACTTCAAAAACAAAATATTCCTGACAAACTGATCACCAAGAAAATCTGGGATGAACGCATGGAGGACATCCGAAACTTCGAGAAACACCTCAGCAGAAACGGCACCAAAGTCATTAAAATCTTCCTTAACATCTCAGAAGAAGAACAAAAAGCCAGATTTCTGGAACGAATCAACGAACCCTCCAAAAACTGGAAGCTTAGCTACGACGACATCAAGGAGCGAGGATATTGGAATGAATACATGAAAGTGTACGAGGACATGATCCAAAAAACTTCCACCAAAGAAGCTCCTTGGTACGTCATCCCCGCGGACAATAAAATCTACGCACGCTTAGCAGTGGCCTCAGCCATGATCAAAGCATTGGAAGACATGGAGTTGAGCTATCCTAAAATTTCAGAAGAAGAAAGATCCAGACTTGAAGGATTGAAAAAATTCCTTTCAGAGGAGCATCAAACAAAGGCATAAAAAAAGCGCTATGAAGTATTTCATAGCGCTTTTTTATTGGGTTAGATATCGAATTTGATTCCCTGCGCCAGTGGCAAAGCAGTGGAATAATTGATGGTATTCGTCTGCCGACGCATGTAGGCTTTCCAAGAATCAGAACCAGATTCTCTGCCTCCACCAGTTTCTTTTTCCCCACCGAAAGCTCCTCCAATCTCAGCACCGGATGTACCGATATTCACATTTGCAATCCCGCAATCAGAACCAGCTACAGACAAGAAAGCCTCGGCCTCTCGCATATTGGTCGTCATGATCGCGGAAGACAAACCTTGAGGCACTCCGTTTTGAAGGGCGATAGCTTCTTGGAGACTTTCGTATTTGATCAAATACAAGATGGGCGCAAAAGTCTCGTGCTGCACGATTTCAAAATGATTTTCGGCTTCATAGATCGCAGGCTTCACGTAGCATCCTGATTCGAAACCTGGCCCGATTAAAACTCCGCCCTCGACCACAGCCTTGCCACCTTCTGCTTTTACTTTTTCGATAGCCGATAAGTAATTTTTCACTGCATCCTGATCGATGAGAGGACCCACATGATTTTTCTCGTCCAATGGATTACCGATCACCAGTTTGGTATAAGCAGAAGCAAGTCTACCATTTACTTCTTCATAGACATTAGCCTGAATGATCAGTCGACGAGTAGTCGTGCATCGCTGACCGGCAGTACCCACGGCGCCAAAAAGCGCCCCACGAATAGCCATGTCCAAGTCGGCATTTTCGGTGATGATGATCGCATTGTTTCCTCCCAATTCAAGCAAGGATCTTCCCAATCTTTCACCTACAGCTTTTCCAACCAATTTTCCCATGCGCGTAGATCCGGTGGCAGATACCAATGGTATTCTGGAGTCATGAGAAATCAACTCGCCTATTTTATAATTTCCGATGATGAGGTTAGACACCCCTTCAGGAAATCCGTGCTTCGCAAAAATCTTTGCCACGATATGCTGGCAAGCAATGCCGGAAAGTGGTGCTTTCTCGGAAGGCTTCCAAAGACACACATCCCCACAAACCCAAGCCAAGGCAGCATTCCAAGACCATACGGCTACAGGAAAATTGAACGCGGAGATAATCCCTACAATCCCCAGCGGATGCCATTGTTCGTACATGCGGTGTCCAGGTCGCTCAGAGTGCATTGTCAATCCGTAGAGCTGGCGCGAAAGCCCCACCGCAAAATCGCAGATATCGATCATCTCCTGCACTTCCCCCAAGCCTTCCTGATAGGACTTGCCCATCTCGTAAGAAACGAGTTTGCCTAGATCGGCTTTGACCTCGCGGAGTGCATTGCCGATCTCACGTACGATTTCTCCCCGATGCGGTGCAGGTACTAGTCTCCACTTCTCAAATGCTACCGATGCCTGAGAAATAATCGCTTCATAGGTATCGTCGGATGCCTCTTGAACTTTTGCGATGACCTGTCCATCAACAGGAGAGTCTGAGGAAAAATAGCTTTGTCCCGAATCCAACCAAGTCAAACCGGTCGAAGAACCAAGGTTAGTCGGATTGATGCCAAGATTTGTAAGGCTGTGACGGATGCCATATGGATCGTTCATAGAAAGGGGAATTGATTAGAATCCAAAGCTAAAAATTCTTCCTTCGCCTCCCGACCTATTTCAAAGAATTCTGGTTGGATTGAACTTACTGTATGTCTTGGAGAACTTTCTTCCAGGTCGAATCTTATAAACGAAGTTGAGGCGATAGTTGCCCGTGTCAGCAGATTGCTCGAGCTCCCTAATCGGATTAAGATTCAGATTTTTGTAAACGTAGTTGAGATTAAACCCAAATTTTTGGCTGTTGTAACCTAGGTAGCCCCTAAAGTGATAGCCCAAAATGACGCTCCAGTCCCTTTCTCTCGAATTATTAACCGCATCAAGCCAAGAATGTCCTGCCCCCAAATTCCCAGAAAATGCTCCCGTAATAAAAAAACCCTTGCCAAAAACAAGCGTTCCCAAAACGCCTACATTGGGTCCTAAATGCAGAAAATCAGCCCTAGAATAATTAAAATCAGGCGCTAACTCCTGAGGAATAATCAATGAATCGCCAGAGACTCGAGCCCGATAAACCTCAAAGCCAACCAAAGGAGAAATTGCTGATTTCTTTTGAATCTCTGATTGATGCATGGCCGCATTGATGGAAATTCGGTCTCCAAAAAACACATAATTTACATGAGCACCCACCTTCAGCAAACCTATATCAGGTCTGAGGTAAGGCCTTCCACTTCCCTGCCAATCGGGAATTTTGTATCCACTGTAAAACTGCCCAAAGAAATCCACCATCCAATTCACGGGGTAAAAGTGACCTTGAAGGTCCAAAAATCTAGGGAAATCCTTTTCTCGATCGGGATTCAGGAATGAAGGAGGAAAGGCAATGTTCAGCGTAAACCGCTGATAAGTAAATCCAAAACCAGCATTCAACCCCGTATTTGGGCGATAGCTAACCTCTTGGTCGGGAATCTTGAAATCAGTGAATTTTTTTGAAAAATAAAACCGAGTCACCATCACCTCCTCGTCGTAAGCAATGTAAGTGGAGTCTACTTTTGACTGGCCATTTATTTCAAAAGAAAAAACAAAAAGAAAAATCCAACCTAAAAGCAACTGTTTTTGCATACAATGATCAGTGAAAGCTGTCAAATATAAATAAAATAGGGCCTTGGTCTTAACCAAAGCCCTTTGAAAGGAAGGAGTTCGAAAAATGAATTCCTGAGAATTTCATTTTTAGAAAAAGCAAACTTGAGAAAAGTTGTTAATCACCGTATTAAAAGTACGATTCAGGTTTAATTAATCAAATTTTCGATTGGACTTTTCTAAAGAAAATAAAAAAATATTGACTTAAAAGGTGAAGTTCAAAACTTATTTCTTGGTATAAAACGGAGTATTCTTAATTTGAATTGCAAAAAACAAGTTTGATTATGCCTCAAGCATTCAGATCGGCTAATCAAAAAAAAGATGCACTTTTTTACTTTTCGGCACCTTCACCAAAGGACCTGCAAATAGAATACTCCCATGCATCAATATTGAACTGCTTTTGGGAAGAAGTCGTTTTGAAGGCACAGTTGCCGATTTTTCCCGATTATCGATAGGGCCCGATTAATTATTCTAATTTTGCCTTCAAATCAATTGGTTACTTTTCATGAGTATCATTCACTATTATTCCATATGTTGGAACGAGGAAAAACTCCTCCCCTATGTTCTTGACTATTACTCTCCAATCTGTGAAAAGATAGTCATCATGGATAATGAATCTGATGACAACTCCGCAACAATTATCCGCGGGTACAAAAACGCAGAAGTCAGAAGCTACTCATCCAATGGGGAAATTCGTGATGACCTATACCTGGAAATCAAAAATAATATTTGGAAAGAAAGCAGAGGTAAGGCAGATTGGGTAATAGTCTGTGATGTAGATGAGCTACTTTACCATCCTGATTTGCTCGCAAAACTCGATGAGCTAAAAGCACAAGGTGTAAGTATCATCAAACCACACGGCTTTGACATGTATGCCCAAGACTATCCAAAAAGCAGCCTTCTCGAAGTCACCTCAGGCATAAAAGATAATAGACTACTTGGCAAGTGCATCATTTTTAACCCCAATTTGATCGAGGAAATCAACTACAAGACTGGTTGCCATAAGTGTTACCCAACAGGAACACTCAGGTACTATCGAAAAGATGATATCAAGCTGCTGCATTACAAATGTCTCAATCTTGAATTTCTCCTTTCTCGATTTGAATTGCTGAAAAAACGCCTGAGTCAATACAATATTGACAACAAGTTTGGAAAGCACTACCTAGCTGAAAAGGAATTGATTAAGAAAAAATATTTCAAAAATCTGTCCAATTCCGAAGATATTTTCAAACCTGCTCCCAGCGGGGCAATCGGATGGTTTTATGATAAGTTTATCAGAAAGAAGCGGCTGTGAGCTGATCTAATCCCACAAAAATTCAATAATCAAAATCGCAAGCAAAAAATGTCTGCACCATTTCATAAAGTAACTTTCGTCCTTACCAGCTGTAAGCGCTTCGATTTATTGGAGCAGACTCTTCGCAGCTTTTTGAAATACAACACCTACCCGATCGAAGAGTATATTATCATTGAGGACAGCCCAGACATCGAAAAACTAACTCTTGTCCTAAATAAATTTCCAGAAATCAAATTCACTGCATTATACAACAATCCTCAGTTGGGGCAGCTTCGTAGCATCGACAGGGCCTATAGCCAAGTGAGGACAGCCTATATTTTTCATTGTGAGGATGATTGGGAATTTTACCAGTCCGGTTTTATTGAAAAATCATTTTCCATTTTACTGGAGGAAAAAAAGGTCATCAATGTGTGGCTGCGAGAGCAAAATGACACAAATAATCACCCTTTGGAATCGGAAATCCATCATACCAGCGATGGAATCTCTTTTAGGTACCTAAAAACAGGTTTTCAAGGCGGTTTTCATGGATTTACATTCAATCCTGGACTGCGTAGAACCGAAGACTACGAACTGATAAAGCCCTATGCCAACTGGCCAGATGAAATCGATCTTAGCAATGAGTACTATCACAAGCATCAGTTTCGTGGAGTCATTTTGACAGAAGGGTATGTAAGACATCTTGGGAATCATCGAAAAATCCGATTCAAGATCAATGAAAAAGAATGGGTAAAAACTGTCAAAATCGAAATGAAAAGAATTGGTGCTTACCTCTGTAAAATACTGGGAATTTGAATGTTGCAAGTAAGGAAGAATTTTTCCTTACTGTGTTTCCGTGAATTTGAATTCCTTAAAGTACAGAAGCTGGAGTTCCTTGATCTTTAGCCCATTGTGTATGACCCACAAGGTAAGCAGTCGCTCTCCCAAAAACCCCAAAATCCTTCTTTGATAGCCCGTGTAGGATTCTAAATCCACCATACTTTCGAATCGAAACAGGATATCAAACCACCAGGTCATAAATTCTTGGTAAAAGGCAGATTTAAGCACAAACATATTATTGGCATAAAGCAAATTTCCATCTAAGACGCTATGCCAAGTGGACACATATTCAGGATAGTGTTCCGAGAGAATTTGCTCGATCAGTACTAAGTCTGTGGGAGAATGGTACTTGTGATAGTGTGTCTTTAATGAATAACTGAAAACTCTTGCTCTTGGCAAAATCACATCACTCTCCTCCAAAATGAGTTCGGCCTCCTTCTGACTAAGTATCCAATCGGTGTATTTACTGGCATTTTTTACATAAATCAAGGGATTGGGACCGGCTTGAACTTTAAAAGGATGGGTCACAAAGTATTTCACCTTATGGTACCAAGGCTCGGGTCGGCAAGTAAAATACCTCCTGTAATGACAAAAACCCGTGATATCCTGACTGGTATTTTGCCAAGCCCAATAAATACCCGTCAACTCACTGTAAAACTCATTTTTTTCAGAAATATTTATCCCTGTATCGTCTTTAGAATGCGGAAAGCTCGTTTTTCCCACCCCATTACCACAGAACAACGGCTCATAAATACGCTCCAAAGGCAACACAGGCCCTAGCTTGTAATAAAGAACGTAAAGTCTTGCATCTTTCAGCATAGTGCTAGTCTTTTGAGACCCATTGGGTGATAGTTGGAACCCCGGCTAAATCAGATTTTATCCCAACCCTTCCAAAATTTCAGAAAGTAATATTTCAGCGGATTGGTGTATTTGAGCTGCTTCCAAGGCCGACTCGCATGCGGACGATGCCAAACGGGAGCATTCATGAGGACTGTATTTTTAAATCCCAACTCAATGGCTTTTTTGGAAATAAAGGTGTCGTACCAATCTTTTGCCTCATCCAAGCCTGTGAAGTCATAGCTTTTCAAAAACTCAGGAGAAAATAACGTACAGCAAAAACTCAAGCTGCGTTGCGTATCGATCACCGGCTCTTTCACTCCTTTAAACTTGAGGTAAGGAAAATTAACCACACCCTTCTCATCTACAGTAACTGACCCAACCAGCCCTGACTTGGATTGAGTTTTGAGCGTCTGAAGGAGTTTTTCGATGGTGTCCGGTTTGATCACCACATCTGACTCAATCACCAATAAAGGAAGGTTTTCTTTGAGCGCTCTTTTTTGGGAAAGCTGAAGAACCAGTTTATAATTTGGTGAAGGATGATCTGTGAGGTCCTCGATGTGAATCAGTTCGTAGCCGATTTCTGATTTTTTGTCCTCCAAGATCCCTTTGGTCTCCTCCGAACTGAAATCATTGAAAATGATATGGTGCACCCTGACTGTGGAAGAGGCGATTGCCTTGGCCGTATCGAGGGTCGTTTCGATGGAGTTTTTTACAGGGGTAATGACGAGTACTTCGGCCATGAGAAAAGATTTCGTCAAAATTAGGGCTTTCTTCTTAGGTAGAAAATTATGATGATCTACAGTTAAATATAAAAAAGGAAAGGTCGAGGCTATTAAAGGAATAATCTGAGAAAATCTTTGCGTTTTTCTGCGGAAATCTGCGGGAAATTTAACCCAAAAAAAATTGCCCCGATTTTCACCGGGGCAATTTGAATAGGGTTTTCAATCGAATTAAGCCAAATCACCCAAGGCTTTCTTGATTCGCTTCATCGCTTCTATCAATTCTGCCTCAGAAGCTGCATAGGAAATACGTACGCAGTTTGGCGCACCAAAGGCAGAACCAGTCACCAAGGAAACATTAGCCACGGCTAACAAATAGAGACAAAGATCATCCGCATTGGCTACGGTGTGACCACTCGCAGACTTTCCGAAGAAGGCTGTCACATCAGGGAAGAAATAGAAAGCTCCCTCAGGTACGTGAGTTTTGATACCCGGAATGTCTCTCAAAAGACCCAAGACCAAATCTCTTCGCTTCAGATACTGCTCGGCCATCTCCCGAGAAGGAGTCTGATCTCCTGCAATACCCGCCAAAGCCGCACGCTGCGCGATACCGGTATTTCCTGAAGTAAACTGACCCTGCATTTTTTCTACAGCCTTGGAGATTTCCAAAGGAGCACAGATATAACCCACTCTCCAACCAGTCATCGCATAGCCTTTGGAGAAGCCATTGACCGTTACAGTTCTTTCAAACATCCCCGGAAGGGAGGCAATGCTGAAGTTTTTTCCTGTGAAATTGATCAACTCATAGATCTCATCCGCAATCACCACTAGGTTTGGATGCTTCTTCACTACATCGGCAATCGCTTCCAACTCCTGCTGGGAGAAAACGGAACCGGTAGGATTACATGGAGAAGAATAAATTACTGCTTTGGTTTTTGGCGTAATCGCTGCTTCCAACTGAGCTGCGGTTGCTTTAAAGTTATTTTCTAGGGTACCCTCGATCAAGACAGGCACGCCTCCACAAAGCTTGATGATCTCGGCATAGCTCACCCAATACGGAGAAAAAATCACCACTTCATCTCCTTCATTGATGATACACATGAAGGTATTAGCGATCGAGTGCTTGGCACCTACGGAAATCACAATATGCTCTGCTTTCGCTTCAGCGATGTGGTTTTCTTCTCTGAGTTTTTTAGCAATCGCTTCACGAAGATCCTGGTAACCTGCCACCGGAGGGTAAGCAAAATATTTTCCTTCATCGATCGCATCTTTAGCAGCCTGCTGGATGTGTTTTGGAGTCTTGAAATCCGGCTCCCCCAAGCTAAGACTGATGATGTCAATACCCTGAGCCTTGAGCTCTCTCGCCTTTTTAGCCATGGCGAGGGTAGCCGACTCTTCCATATTCAGGATGCGATCTGATAGAATAGAATTCATTTTTTGATTGATTTTTTTACAAATTCCTCAAAAATAGGCAGAAGATTATAAATTCTAAACAATCCCGTGGAATAGATCTCGAAATCGGGAATTATGGTAAGTAAGCGGGTAGGAATGGATCAAATCACAGGATATTTTTCCTGATTTCTAAAAAAAGTACTAGCCGAGAAAATTGAAGTTAAAATCAAACAGAATGTTATTTTTGAATAAAATAGTTGGCCAAGCCAGCCGTTTCATCTCCTGATATGAAGCACCTTTCTGTTTTTATACTTCTGTTTCTGATCCTAGGTAAAAGTGCATTTGCCCAAAAGAATGCGACTGAGAAAAAAACCGATCCGGATTCCTCAGGAGTGGTAAACTCAGCGCTCCTCCCCACGGTAGCACCATTGCTGCTGTTTGATGAAGAGAAAGAAAAAGAGGAGAAAAAAGCGAAAAAGAAAAATGCCCGAAAAAACATCTGGTTCGGAGTCAAAACCATGAAAGGTTACACTCGCCGAACTATCCGTGGTCAGGAGTACTTAGAGTTTTTCAACTACACAGATGCAGAGCGACAGCCCAATCCTTACATCAGAGATGTGTATTGGTTTGACACCAAAGAAAAAGCCATACGAACAGAGGGATTCACGCCCGGCCTAGGCTACCTCCTCCATGGCCCTTATGAGCGAATGGTCAATGAGACCGTTGTCGAAAGTGGTATGTTCTACTATGGGATGAAACACAAGACTTGGATGGTATTTGATGACCGCAGTGTATTGCAAGACAAGGCACATTTCAGTGAAGGCTGGCCAAGAGAGTCCAAAATCAGCTATTTCAATGAAACTTCGAAATCCGTCGAAAAGATCATCCCGATCCAATACGGGCTTGAGGAAGGCAACTACTTCCATTTCTACGAAAATCAGCAAGTGGCCGTCACTGGGGAATACAAATACGGAGAAAAGGTAGGGCTCTGGACAGAATATTGGGACACCAAAAACACCAAGGCCATCCGCAAGCGGGAAATCCAATATCAAGAAGCCCCCTACACAAAAAATTTCCGCCCGTTTATCCGAGCGGAGTGGGACAAAGAGGGAAATCTTGTTTATCGAAAGGACTAATTACTTTGCTCGAAACTTAAATTGCTGACCACCTACCGAGGCTTCATACATCAATCCTTTTTTGGTTCGGGTAAAAACTAACACTCCTTCATTGTATTTGGCATTAGCCGAAGCTCCCGAAGCTGCTGCAACGGCGGACACCTGGGCTGACATTTCTATTTTTCCTTCTTTAAATCGGTCAAAAGCGTCCTTGGTTTCAAAAAAGACTACCTCCGAGTACGCCTGTCCTCCGGCCTGAAATCCAATGGTGAGTTGAGTCATCCGCGCAAAACCGATGTGTTTGCCGTTTTCAAAAGCGACCCCATTTCCCGCTGCAGCACCTACTCCCCAAGCTCCTTTGCCTACATTGGGCAAGATGATGTAACCATAGGAGTCTGCAAAGAATTCAGCCAGCCCCGGATCGTCTTTCAAAAAAGCAGCCTTGGCATCTTCTGAGTCAGCCATGATTTTTTCGTCTTTTTCATCATCTTGGGCAAATGCCACAACAGAAAATAAAGTGAAGATGAGAAGGAGAAATAAATTTTTCATAGGGTATTGTTGAGTGATTGTTCTGAACTTACTAAAACTTTCAATAGTCTTTTAAATTGCCTTCAAATGACTAATTAAATGCTGAAATTTAGGTTTGATCTGTCTTGGGACATTCCGTTTAATTGCTTTGAATAATTAGCTTTATGAGGAAACGGCAGTCAATAAAACGCATCCTCAAACTGTCGAAAATTGAAGTTTCCACTTCGGTCTTTGTAAACGCCCACAATGTCAAAACGGATGTCTTTGTGCCAGTCTTTTTCATGGATATAATGATCGGCAGCCTTGACCAGTAGTTTTTTCTTGGTGGAATCAACAAACTCCTCCGCATAGCCAAATCCTGTGCCCGAACGAAATTTGACTTCAATGAAAATCAGGAGCCCCTTGTACTTCATGATCAAATCTATCTCGGCATGTCCATGCCGATAGTTGGTATCGAGCAATTCATAGCCTTTGCTCACCAGCCAGTCAGCAGCAAGCTGCTCAGCGAGTCTTCCGAAGTCGTTGTGTTCTGCCATGGGATTTATTGGTTAATTTTGAAAAGTCGTAGAACGATGCAGACCTGAGGCCTGTTAAAAAAGAATTCCAGAAGGAAATCCAATGAACGAACATATCAATAAAACGGTAGAATTCCGAGACTTAGGCCGCATGGACTACCAAGAAGCCTGGGATTATCAGGAGAAAATCTTTGCCGAAATCGTAGCCCAAAAGATTAAAAACCGAAACCTCCCTGCCGATCAGCAGGAAATCACCCCCAACTACTTACTTTTTGTAGAGCATCCCCATGTCTACACCCTTGGCAAAAGCGGCAAACCTGAAAATTTGCTGTTGGATGAACAAGGCTTAGAACAACACCACGCCTCCTATTACAAAATCAATCGAGGCGGCGACATCACCTATCATGGCCCGGGTCAGTTGGTCGGCTATCCCATCTTGGATTTGGACAATTTCTTCACCGACATACACAAATACCTCCGGCTATTGGAGGAGGCCATTATTCTGACCTTAGCAGACTACGGCATCGCTGCCGGACGGATTGAGGGATTGACTGGAGTCTGGTTGGATCATATCGAGCAAAAAAATCCCCGGAAAATTTGCGCCATGGGCGTCAAGTCTAGCCGCTGGGTGACCATGCACGGCTTTGCCTTTAACATAAATGCAGATCTCTCCTACTTTGGGCACATCATCCCCTGCGGCATCGATGACAAAGCAGTGACTTCCCTGCATTTAGAATTAGGCAGGCCTGTTGACGAAGCTGAAGCCAAAAACAAGGTCAAAAAACACTTGGTTGACCTTTTTGAAATGAATTTGATTGAAGAAAAATGAAAAAAGACATCGACTTTTCTCCCGTCACAGGAGTAAAACTAGCCATCGCCAAAGAAGAAACAGCCACCGGCACCGAATGGGCCGTCTACCTCATCAACCTCAATCTGATCGAACTCAGCACGGTGATGATTACTTCCAAGGGCTATGGAATTTTGGATGGGGAAAAACGACAAACCTCCACCCTACGTCACATGATCGAAGAACTAGGGTCAGAATCCATTGCCAAAGTGGAGCCGATCGATCCGGCAGTTTTCGCCCTCACCAATGAATACTGGGTCAGCTATTACATTCTGGATCAGATTTTTGACAAAAAGTTTATCTTTACTCCTGGCAGTTTTGATCCTGTCAACCTCCGGATGATCCCGGAACTGGGACTGGAGGGTATCCTTCACAGCTAATATTCGATATCATGGCAGATTTTTTAGACCACCTAAGCGACATTCTATTTTTGGACATCGAAACAGCTTCGCAAACTGAGCATTTCGAAAACCTTGATCCACGACTTCAGCCCGAATGGATCAAAAAAGAAAAGCTCATTCGTACCGAAAATCCCAATCCCGAGCCGGGTTCTTTGTACTTCGACCGGGCAGGAATTCATGCGGAATTTGGGCAGGTGATCTGCGTGGGTGTAGGCTATTTCCAGACCAAAAAGAAGGAGAAAAAACTCTATTTCCGGTCCAAGGTTTTTGCTCATGAGGAAGAAAGGGAACTTTTACTGGAGTTTAAAGCCTTGTTAGAGAAGAAAAAATGGATCCTCTGCGCGCACAACGGCAAGGAATTTGACTTTCCATACCTCTGCCGACGCATGCTGATCAACGGGATCGCCCTTCCCGAGCCGCTTCACATCGCCGGCAAAAAGCCTTGGGAAGTCAGGCATTTGGACACGATGGAGCTTTGGCGATTTGGGGATTATAAATATTACACCCGATTGGAGCTATTGGCGGGTGTTTTTGGGATTCCCACCTCTAAGGAATCCATCGATGGCAGCGAGGTGAATACCACTTTTTACAAAGAAAAAGACCTCGACAAAATCAAAAAATACTGTCAGCGCGATGTGGAAGTGACCGCCCGAATCTACATGGCCATGCATCCTCAACTCGACGAACTGGAAATCGAGATTGTGCCTGCAGAAGATTCAAAAAAAGATCACAAGGAATGATGCCTTCGGGCATTCTTTTCTTTTTACCTTAAGAAAAAAAACACCCCTCATGGGAAGAAAATCAGACAGAAAACATTCAAAAAAAAATAAAGGGGGCTATTCTGGTGGAAATGATTCCGCCTCTCTAGCCCGAAGAATCCTTCAATTTTTAGATGCCAATTTTGGCCAAGAATACAACGCCAAGCAGATCATCAAGCAACTCGAGATCCGCGACGCACTCAACAAAGGCGGAGTCGAACCAGTGCTCTATCAATTGGTAGATGCCGGAAAAGTGTCCCGAAATGCAAGGAATTACTTCTCCTCCACCAAAGATCCCGATTTCATCACCGGTACGGTGGATTTTGTCAATCCACGATTTGCCTTTATTGTCCCTGACGATCCTAAGGCTGCCGATGGAGATATTTTGATCAAAGAAGCCGATCTCAAGCAGGCTCTGGACGGAGACAAAGTTCGCGTAATGGTATTTCCAGTGAAAGGAAAAACCGGACGAACCGAAGGACGCGTGCTGGAAATTTTAGAACGCGATCGGGACGAATTTGTGGGTAGAGTGGAAATCTCTCCTCGTTTCGCTTTTGTGGTGCCCGATTTCAAGAAAATGCACAAGGACATTTTTGTCCACCGCGGTGAATTGATGGGTGCTGAGCACAACGAAAAAGTCATCGTCAAACTCACCGAATGGCGAGAAGGAGATAAAAACCCTACCGGAAAAGTCATTCGGGTCCTCGGCAAGGCTGGTTTGCATGAAGTGGAAATCCACTCCATCATGGCTGAATTCGGGCTGCCTTTCGAATACCCCAAAGAAGCCGACGAAGAAGCCAATGCCATCTCTGAAAAGATCTCTGCCAAAGAGATCAAGGCTAGAAAGGACTTCCGCGATATTCTTACCTTTACGATTGACCCCGCAGATGCCAAGGATTTTGACGATGCGATTTCCTATCGGGAACTCGAAAACGGCAACTTGGAAATCGGGGTACATATCGCTGATGTGACGCACTATGTGAAGCCTAAAACGGATTTAGAAAAAGAAGCCTTTAACCGTGCCACTTCCGTTTACCTCGTGGATCGCACCATTCCCATGCTTCCTGAGCGACTCAGTAACGGGCTTTGCTCCCTTCGTCCCAACGAGGACAAGCTAACTTTTGCTTGTGTCTTTGAGATGGATAAGAGTGCCAAAGTGGTCAATCATTGGATTGGTCGCACGATCATCCACTCCAACAGACGCTACGCCTACGAGGAAGCGCAAGAATGCATCGATACCCAATCAGGAGATTATTTTCAGGAATTGACTTTGCTCAATGAGCTGGCCAAGAAGATCCGAAAGCAGCGATTTGACAAGGGCGCGGTCAACTTTGAAACTGTTGAAGTGAAGTTCAAGCTGGATGAAAAAGGAACGCCACTTGGGCTTTTTGTCAAGGAGCGAAAAGACATCCACAAACTCATCGAAGAGTTTATGCTCTTGGCCAATAAGTATGTGGCCGAGTTTATTTACAGGAAAAATCAGGGAGCTGACACCTTTGTGTACCGAACCCACGACAGCCCGGATTTGGATCGATTGGAGACTTTCTCTGGCTTTGCGAAGCGATTTGGCCATCAGATGGACGTGACCAACGTGCAGAAAATCTCCGCAGCGCTTAATAAACTCATGGATGAGATCCAAGGTAAACCAGAGCAAAACGTCCTCGAGCAGCTTGCGATCCGCAGTATGGCTAAGGCCAAATACACCACCGAACCCAAAGGTCACTTTGGCTTGGCTTTCCCACATTATACCCACTTCACCTCTCCTATCCGACGATACCCGGATATGATGGTGCATAGACTACTCGAGCATTACCTAGAGGGAGGAAAATCCCCCGAAGCAGAATCCTGGGAGCAGAAATGTGTGCATTCCTCCGAGCGGGAAAAGCGAGCAGCAGATGCTGAGCGCGCCTCCATCAAATACAAGCAGGTCGAGTACATGTCCCTTGCCGAGCAGAAGGATTACGAAGGCATTGTCAGCGGCGTGACCGAGTGGGGAGTCTTTGTGGAGATCACCGAAACCAAGTGCGAAGGCATGATCCGAGTTCAGGATATGGACGACGATTACTATGAATTTGACGAAAGAAACATGCGTCTGATTGGGACGAGAAGTAAAAAAATGATCACTTTGGGTGACAAAGTAATGGTCAGAGTAGTTAACACCGATATCGACCGACGAACCATCGATTTGGAATTTGCAGATAATGACAGAAAAAAGTCTCGCCCACGCGCTTTTAACTAAGCTAGAACAGCACATCACCACCCATTCTTTCGGAGAATCACCCACCGAACTTTACGAACCGATCACCTACATCATGAGCCTGGGAGGCAAGCGGATCCGTCCGCTGCTTTCGCTTTTGGCGTATGGGATCTATGGAAAAAATCCGGAGGAAATCCTATCTCAGGCCGCTGCGGTGGAGGTGTTTCACAACTTCACTCTGATGCATGACGACATCATGGACAATGCACCGCTGCGAAGAGGTAAAGCTACCGTCCATGAAAAATGGAATGCAAACATTGCCATTCTTTCCGGTGATGTGATGCTCGTGAGAGCCTATGATTTGCTCTTGGGTACAAATCCAACCTTACTTCCTGAAGTCATTCGCCTGTTCAATAAGACAGCGGCCGAAGTCTGCGAAGGGCAGCAGTTTGACATGAACTTTGAGGCCTACGAGACCGTCCACGAAGACGAATACATCAACATGATCCGTCTGAAAACAGCCGTGCTGTTGGGCTTTGCACTTCAGCTTGGGGCAGTTTTGGCTGGGGCTGAAAAGGAAGATGCGCAGAAGTTGTATGAGTTTGGGGTGAATATCGGTGTGGGATTTCAGCTGAAAGACGATCTCCTCGATGTCTATGCCGACCAGGCCAAGTTTGGCAAGCAGGTAGGCGGAGATATCATTTCAAATAAGAAGACTTTCCTTTTGATTAAAGCCTTGGAACTGGCTCAAGGGGAAGATTTGGCAGCATTGAATCATTGGCTTTCGCTGAAGGAATTTGACAAAGTCGAAAAGGTAAATGCTGTGAAAGCGATCTATGAGGAACTCGGCATCCGCAGCCTGACAGAAGCCAAGATGCAATCCTATTTTGAGGCAGGCTTCGGCCAATTTGAAGGCCTGCACTTCCAAAACGAGGAATACTATCAGGCCCTGTACGCCATCACCCAAGACCTGATTCACAGGGAGAAATAAGCCATGGAATTGACCTTGACCACCTTGATCATTGGGATCACGGCGATTACCAGCATCCTCGGATTCAACCGTCCCGATCTACTCGATCGATGGATGTTTATCCCCTATCGGATCAAAAACCGAAACCAATGGGATCGGTTTATCCTTTCGGGTTTTATCCACAAGGACTACATCCACCTGCTCTTTAACATGTTCACTTTCTACTTCTTCGGGGGAGTGGTGGAGATGTTTCTCAGGTACCAGTTTGGTCAGGGCTTGGGAGGATTCCTGTTTGTAGCCTTCTACCTCTTGGGGATCGTCATTTCCGATATTCCCACTTACCTCAAATACCAAGAATCCAGCTATTACCGAGCCTTAGGCGCATCAGGAGGGACATCCGCCACAGTTTTTGCCAGTATAGTGATCATGCCCTTGTCTGATATCTGTTTGTTTGGAATCATTTGCCTTCCTGGATTTATCCTTGGAGGTCTGTTTTTGATCTATTCCTATGTCAAAGGCAAGCAGGACAGTGACGGCATCAACCACGACGCACATTTATACGGAGCGATCTTTGGAATTGCATTTATACTAATTCTTTCCCCATCCAGTGCGGGGATGTTTTTGGAGCAGATTAAGGGGTTTAGATTGTTTTAGGAAAAAATAAGAGAAATCATTTTTGCTGTTTCCCTCCCGAATACTAGTGTAGAAACTGAGACTGGATGATATTTACCCGCCATTCAAGCTATTCCTAGGCTGAAATCTTCCATTGGAAAATTTCATAACGCCTTGGCCTACCCACATATCTTTACCAATTTACAATAGGAGACATCTAGGCCGTAGTCTGTTTCCTCACAGACCAATAAGGTATTGATGAAATGAATTGCAAACCGATTTTCATTGCGTTAGCGCAAAATTCATTTTCCAAATCGATGATTTTTCCCAAGCGCTGGGGTCTTCTTGGCTATTCTGAAACCCAACTTTGAAAAGCTGGGCTAGTCCATAAGACGAGCCTTTAATTTTAGTACATGTCGCTACAAGCGATCACTTACCGTGAAAAAATATATATTTAAGCATATTTTCACGATAAATAGGTGGGCGGAAAATGATAAACCAAACGACAAAAGATAGAATTGAAGCATTATGCAAGCAATATATCAAGATGGCAAAAGGCAATGAGACTTTGCTGAAGGAAATAGCCCTTGCCGAAATTCCTGAAATGGTTTACAACTCAAATGCCATCGAAAACTCCACACTTTCCTTAGAAGACACCGAAAAGATTCTATCAGGAGGCAGTTTACAACGCAAAGTGACTGTCCGTGAAATTTACGAAGCCAAAAATTTGGCAAAAATCACCGAAATGGTATTAGAAAAAAACGAATCAAAACTCAGCATCAATCTCATTTTAAGTTTGCACAAAACCTTACTCACCGACATTGACGATACCATTGCCGGTCGGTTTCGACGGGATAAAGAATGGGTGCGAGTGGGTAATCATTTGGGAGCAAATCCGCAGTTTGTGGCTACACTTATGCATGAGGTGGTGGATCAATACAATCAAAATAAAAACACCTATTTTTTGGATGCTATCGCACACTTTCACGCAGAGTTTGAAACCATTCATCCTTTTGTTGACGGCAATGGAAGAATGGGCAGAGTGCTTATAAACTTACAGTTAATGAACATTGGTTTGCCGCCAATTATCATTCAAAACAAAAGCAAGCTCACCGAATACTACCCGCTATTTACAAAGTACCAGACCACCATGAAATTTGGAGGTTTTACCGGTTTATTTGCCTTGCTCCTGCAAGAAGCTTTGCACAAACGAATAACCTTACTGACTGCGAAAAAAATAATTCCGCTTTCCATATGGGCTTCGCAAAATAGCATAAAAGCAAACGTCGCCGCTAACAAAGCCAAAAGGCAAACCATTCCTGCCTTTCGTCTCCGTGAAAAATGGATGATAGCTCAAGAATATAATCTAAGTGAAAGTTGAAAAACAGGAGTGTATCAATTGAAGAATAAAGCAGGTGCGCAGTATCTCACCTAGCCTTAATCCCTTTCTTAAGAAACCAGAATGAAAATCATTTCCTGACATAGTATTGAGTCGACCCAATATCAGTGATAAATTTCAGTGAATCCGAAGACACTTCATAGCGATACTCAATGGCAGTCCCGTCAACGGTTATTATTAAGAGACTATTGCTTGAAGTGGACCAAGTTGCCTTAGGTATTTGTGTGTAGTCCAAGGGCTTCGTATATCCGTACTCCTTAAATACATCTCGGATCATTTGCAAATCATACACCACCACCCCATTTTTCATGAATGAGGTAACATAGGCCTTTTTTGTAAGAATATTATCCTTTTCGTCTTTTCCAGTGCTATCCTTGGAAAGGTAACAAACCCAATTACCTATAATTCTCGGATCCAATGAATCCGTATTAGCTTCTTCAAAAAAAGTTTGGACTATATTCCGCTTAGGAGAAGCTATTCTCTCGAAAAGGGTGCTGTAGCTTTTCCCATCCAATTCAAAGGAAATAGTCAAATGATTGGAATCCTCTAAAAGTTCGGCACAAACAGTAAGATCCTCTCCCTCATTTTGAGGGAGAGGAAATGTTAATTTTCCAGTTGAAATTTGGCCGATAACCTGAATAGATTCTTTTTCGGATAGAAATAGTTTGATAAGGGTATGTCCACCTTGCTCCTCAATAATTAGCAGATTTTTGTCGGTCACTAAACTTCCATGATAAGCTCCATAGAAGCCTTGAGCATGGGAATTAGCTATCAGTAAAATACCTAGTCCGAAAATGAATGCTAGAAGTTTCATAGGTCAGATTTCTTCTCTTTCCAAATTCCAGACAGTGGATACTTTCTTGTCATCCAGAACACCGCAGAAGTCATCACAGCAAATTGGCTAGAGGTAACTTGCTCACAGGGTGATATCCTTTCAATCAGATATTTCACAACAAAGACAACACCTATCGCAAATGTGAAGTCTCGTAGCAACGAAATGAGTTTTTTGATCCAAGTGCGATCCATGGGATTTAAGTGTTTCTGAAGTAATAAGGATATAGAATGATAAACACGCACACTCCAAAACTAATGCTCCCTACCAGAAGATAAAGCACTTTTGCCCAAAAGCCTAATTTTCGGAACCGAAAGAGAAAAAGTAACGAAGTCAGGATTAATGGGAAGATGAAAACGAGAGGATTCATAACTGATCAAATTGTGTTAGACCTTGATTTTACTTGTCAAATACCTCACAGCCAAGTAGCCAGAAACTTCCCGAATCGCTCACCCAAACCAAAGACGACTAAAAAGACCAGCAAATTGAACCCGATTCCGAGGATAATCAGGAAAGCGAGCAACCTTTCGTTTTTTGGATTCATAGATTATGGAGTTGACTTATCCTTTTTTCTTGACTTGGCAATTTCCGAACTCAAAAAAACGAACGAAAAAAACAGATATACCAGCCCTGCTATCCATTTATTGGTTTGCCAAATGCTGAATAGCCTAATTTCATCCCCAGAGGAGGTGAAAAAGAATACATAAAGAGCATTCAGTCCATAAAGGATACCGAAGGTCAGGTAAAAAATACGAGTGATTTTGTTAAGCATAGTTCAGTCAGCAACCACCGTAATTACTTGGATTAATTTAATCAAATCAAGACTTACCAATCAGCCTTCATAGAAATAAACTGCCGGAATGATAAGCACTGCATTGTACACCCCATGGAAAATCATGCCCCACTTCATCCCATGATTCAGTCGGATATAGCTCAGCACCAACCCAGCCATAAACTGCGCTCCCACCATAAAGGGGACCCAATAAAAATACCTGCCATAATCAAAATCGGAAAAATTACCCATATGAACCAAGGCAAACAGTGCAGAAGAAATCCAGAGGACATACTTCAAACTAAGTGGATTTCCTTTACTCAACCGATACAGCAAGAAAAATAAATACACCCAAAGCAAAGCCACCGGCCACCATACTTCGCCAAGCATAAGGACCGAAAGCCCAATTCCCCACCAAATGGAAGATTTTTTCAAATCAAGATGAAGTCGGAATATGGGTTCTTCCAAAAGTGGAGCTAGAAAAATGGCTGCAATGGCCACGATCCATTTACTTTTTTTTAGCAGTTCCTCCAATTTATGATCAAACTGATCCATACCAGCTGCATCTAAAATCAAGGCATAAGGGATGATGATTGACAAGGTCAAAACCAATAAAACCAAAAAGGTTTTTGGCTTGATAGGGGTATAAGTTTCCGGGAGATAGGGAGATTTGAGGAAGGAGAGGAGGTTGGTGAAGGTGGATTTCATTAACTCTAATTTTTAAACCAATATTTTTTTTTTCGGCTAATTGGCTAATTGATCAATTAAAAAAGGGAAAAAATTCCATAAAAAATGAAGTAGAATAGAAAAATAGATCCCTCTTTTAAAGAAAACATACGAGTAAATTAGGGCGTTAAAAAACCTTAGTGTAAATATATAAATATATGATAAAATATCTTCATAAGCCAAATTAAGATCCCTATAAGCTAGATGGGCAATTCCAAAAATAAATGCAGATATATATACAAATATCAAATCATTAGATGGTTTATTACGCTTATTAATTAGAATTAAGATTGAAAAATATAGTATTAAAACTAATAAAAACCAAAAATGGTCGTAAAAAAATATACAAGCAGCAATTGTAGAGAATATAATATTTTTCAACTTTAAATTTAGATGAAATCTAAATAGTATTTCCTCCAAAATGGGGGCTAATAATAATATATTCAATGAATCGATAAAAAACCCTTGCTTATTAAGCCCCTCAATATTTCCTTTAATTTTTAAATCGAATAAAAGAAGGTTCAATAAAAATAATATTAAAAAAAAACCAACTTTTATTAAGTAAAGGTTTTTAAGGAAATTTGTGTTTGATTCAGAAAATTCATGAGAAGTCTTTCCTTTAGTTAAAAAAAGTAAAATATCTTTAATTATGAACATCATAAAATATCAATAAAGCACAAAAAAGATGAGCCGCCTTTTAAGGCAATGGCTCATCTTGTTTTGTTTATTTTAGATCTGCTAATGTTTTTACAGCATCATATGCCATATCTGAAACATATACTACGACAGCTGCACAATACCCTAGAAAATCTCCAAACATTCGACCTGCTTTTCTAGCGGTAGAAATTTCTTCCCCTCCATTAATATGGATCAATTCAAAACTTGTTAATTCCTTCATGACTTTGGTTGATATTTAATTTCTTGACGATATCTTTCGAATGAATCACTGAATGTCTCAATAACTCCTGCAGCAAATTCTGTTAAACTTATAGAGGGAGACCATAAAATAAAACCTCCCCCATCTACCTCCTGCATCTCCTCGATGCTCAGTTCTTTAAACTTTTCCATCTGTTTGTTTTGTTTTCGTTTTCCCGACCTTTGACAGGAGTCAGGTTACCTCATCACAGTACATCTCAGATCGGTAGCTAGCATTTGATCCAGGTGGCTGATCATGATGCTAACTTAGTTTCGCTCCGTGCCGAAAAACAGCACGGAAGAAAATTTTCAAAACTTTTTCCACCAGTTATTTCTCTGCTCACCTTCTCGTCCAAAACCTGAAACCGGAAGTCAATCTTAATTTCCTTACCGTTATTGACAATGAAACTATTGGTTTTTCTAGAATAGGCAATGTCTATACCATAATCTTTCAAAAATTCAAGGTAACAGTACAATTGCCTCCTACTCAGACCCAACCGCTCAGCAAGTTCCTCTGGACTTCCTGTCCGCTGCTCCCTTACCAGCTTGTTCAATAGCTGCAAGCGCTCAATCTGCTTGATAAATTCCATAGCTCATTTCCTTAAAAGTTTATACTAAATTTTCCCATCTTGGTACTTGGTTCTTAGTACTTCGTACTCAAATCATCACCAATTGCTTCCTAATCATCTGATAATACTTCCCCTCCCGAGCGATTAGCTCCGAATGACTACCTTCTTCGACCAGTTTTCCTTTGTCCAGCACATAGAGCCGATCAAACTCCTGCACGGCTGCCAGTCGGTGCGTGATGAAAATAATCGTCTTACCTTCCACGGCGAGCATTCGGATAGCCTGTTGTACAAACTGTTCCGAATCGGGATCCAGGGAAGCCGTGGCCTCATCTAAGATTAGAATCTCGGGATCTCGGTATAAGGCCCTGGCTATGGCAATCCGTTGTTTTTGCCCACCAGAAAGGGAAGCTCCATTTTCTCCTAAGTAGGTCCCAAAGCCATTGGGCAAAGTCTCCACAAAGTCCATCATCCCCAGCCGCTGACAGATCTGAACTACCCGTTGCATATCGGGCTGATAGTCTCCAAGGGCGATATTCTCCAGTACATTTCCCGCAAAGAGATCAATCCGCTGTGGCACCACGGATACGATTCGTCTCAGGGAGCTATTTTCCACGAATTTGATATCATGATCTCCAATGTAGATGTTACCTGATTGGAGGGGATAGAGGTTTTGCAAAAGCGAGACAAGCGTGCTTTTCCCGGATCCACTCTCTCCGATGACTCCAGAGATTTTTCCTTTTGGAAAAACCAATGAAAGCCCTTCGAATACATTGGCCCGTGATCCATAGCGGAAGGAAACATCCCGAAAGGTAATGTCACCCACATCAGATTTCTTGATCGGGAAGGTTTCCTCTGATTTCTCTACCTCCAAGTCCATGATTTCAAAAAGGCGATCGGCGGCTATCAGCGCATTTTGAATGGTCTTATTCATTCCGATCAGACTTGATACCGGTCCGGTCAGATACCCAGTCAGGGCATAGAAAGACATCAGTTCCCCGGGAGTGATTTCATTTTGCAAGACATAGCCCGCACCTACCCAAAGTAGGATGATGGTGAAAAGCCTAGAAACCGCCTCGGAAGAGGTTCCAGAGAAAATACTGTTCAGCCCAGACCGATAGACGGTTCGAAGCAAGGCGATAAACCGCATCTCGGTCTTGATATTGGCATGGTCTTCTGCGCCAAAGCGCTTGATGGTACCGGCCGAGGTGATGGATTCGACGAGTTGGGATTCGAGCTCGGCAGATTCTTCCATGAGCCTACGCTCGGCCTTCTTATTCAGTCGATTGGATATCCAGTAGATGATCGCATAGAATGGGATCAACAGCAGCATCACCAAGGCCAGCTTCCAGTAGAAGGTAAACATCAGGGCAAAGGAAAAAATGATGATAAATACATTGACCAAAAAGCTGATGGACACATCATTGATAAAGGCCCGGATTTTCACCGCATCGTTGATCCGGGAGATAATCTCCCCTACCCGCATGGTGTCAAAAAAGCGTTGCGGCAAGGACAAGAGGTGCTTGTAGTAGCCCAAAATCAATCGGGCATCGATCCGCTGACCCACTTTGATGATGAAGAGCGTCTTGAAAGTTCCGATCACTAGCTGAAAAACAAGCAGCACGATCATGGCCACGGAAAGCAGGTTGAGCAAATTGGTGTTTCTGCCTATAAATACATGATCAATAATCTTCTGCACATAGATCGAGGTGGAGAGTCCCAAAACGGTGTAGATCACAGCCCCAAGGAGGGATTGGATCATCACTCCGCGGTGTGGACGAACCAAAAACCAGAATCTTGTCCACGTGCCCACTTTTGCACTAAGTGCCTGAAACTCCTCATTGGGCATCAGCAGTACCAAAACCCCCGTCCACATTTCCTTGAATGCCTCAGGGGTAACTTTATGGATTTGTCCATCTCCTGGATCCATATATTCCACCTGCTTGTCTGTGACCTTATACAAGACGACATAGTGATGGAGGACTTTTTTCACAATGACATGGGCGATGACAGGCATGGGAACATCCAACAAGGCATCGAATTCACCTCGCACCCCTTTTGCCGAAAAGCCCATCTTTGTTGCAGCCTCAATCAAGCCCAAGACATTGGTGCCTTTTTGATCGGTAGAGGCCATTTGCCGTATTTTCGCTACGGGTAACTCAAGCTTGTAAAATGCTGCCACAGAGGCCAAACATGCAGCCCCGCAATCAGTGATGTCTCGTTGTTTGATTTTGATGCTCATGGTTAAAAAATTAATCTGCTTTGGCTTGTGATGGATTGAGCCAGTTATCTACTTTATCATACAGTAGCTGGAAAAGTGATCGCCTCGCTACGACAAATCGGGCATTGAAAGTCATGCCTTTTCTTATCTCTCCTGATTGTCCACTTGGAAGCATCAGGGTCAAGGAATCCAGTTTGCACGTCACTAAAAACCCAGCTTGATTCTCGGAAAGAACGGATAGATCATCAGCGATTTCCACCACTTTGCCCGTAGCCACTCCCCACTGATTGTAATTGTAGGCATCCACTTGGAACTTGACCTCCTGCCCAATTTCCAGAAAAGCAATATCAGCTGGGGATAAGTAGGTCACTGCCATTACTTCTGAATCGGGGGAAATCTCCGCAAGCTTTTGATTTGGGTAGACAAAATCGCCTTCATTGAGATTCAGGACATTCATGAGCGTCCCTGAAGCACCTGCGATAATCTTGTACTGATCCATTTGCTCCAAGGATACTTCCAGCTGACTGATGATGCGATCTCTTTCCGTGCGATGGTTAAGGAGTTCTTGCCCCCATTGATTGACGCGTTGCTTTTTGAGTAGTTCCAACTGAGTGCTGGCTTGCTGGTACCGAACCTGTACCTCATCGTATTCTGCAAAGGCAATCGATTTGCTCTCGAATAGGATCTTTGCCCGTTGAAAGTCCCGATCCAATTTCTTTACCAAGGTTTCTTGATTAAGAAGTTGGGACTGATATTCATACCAAGAAGCTTGATAGAGATTGGATTTCAATCTTGGGTTATAGCCTTCCTCATGAGATGAATGGTTAATCAACAAATTCAAATCCTGAATAAAATCCTGGAGTAAGGCCAGCCGCTCTTCCAAGGCTTTCATTTCCAGATTGAGCTGCTCTCCTCTGATGACTGCTAGGACTTCTCCTTGCTTCACCTCTTGATTTTCGGAAAGGTTCCATGACTCCAATCTTCCTCCAGTGGCGATTTGGATAGGGTTTCTTTGAATACTTGACTGAAAGGTCCCTCTAGTCTGAACGGCTACATCCACTACAATTAAAGGAAGAGAAGCTAGTGCCAAGAGAATGAGTCCAAGTGCGATCAGATAAATCACTTTGGATCGGATTCGAATCTGTGAGTCATATACCTCAACAGTACTGTTCAAAATAGCGGAAGGGAAAATCTTAGTTTCCATTCCTCAAAAAATCTAAAGCCCCAAAATCAGGATAGCGAACCAGCCCAATGGGCAGTAATCCCCATGGTGAAAAATAATCTGTCGAATAATTGGAAGGCAGATCTTCCCTTGACTTACTTTGAAATGATCCCGACCATGTCTGATCAACAAAACTCAAAGTACTACTTTGCTCAAGTTGATTTTTGGATGCTGTACTTTGAAACAGCAGCCAACTCATCAAAACTAACGCGACCGCGTACCACGCGATCAATCCTAAAATCCTCATAAAAATCCGTTCAGGTAAAAATAAAGTCTTAATAGCCCAAATAACTAAAAGGAAAATTTAAATTCCAAAAAAATTGATCATACCCAAATAGTTTTGGAAAAACCATAAAAGTCTATAAAACTTAATTTTACAGAATAATATTCCACCCCCCCCCTGAAAAATTAGTCTTAAATCAGGATTTAGTTTGGAGTTTTAATTAAATTCTTAAAAGAAATTTTTTTCATTTTTCAGAATTTTTAGTTCTATTTCAAACAGGTGATTTCTCTGAATAAGAGGTTTTGAAAAAAGCAATGAAAAAGAAGTCCTTAAGGAATTTTTGGAGATCAACCGACCATTTTGGATACCTGAATTCTATCCTGTAGCCTAAGCCAATAGGGTCTAAATCTGATCCGGTGTCGTATACCCACCCCTGATTTGGCTTAATCAAAATCCACCTGTATCAATGCGGACATACCTATTTCTAAAATAACCCTACAAACTCCCTAAAGTTTTCTTTGGAAATCACTTTAAAATCAGCCGGATAGGTTTCCAAAAAGACAGATGGCCTTTTGACTTTGGCATTGGGGTTCCATTTAAACTCAAAGGCAGTGATCCTTCCATCGGACTCCTCCAAATAATCGATTTCCTGTTGCTGCTTGGTGCGCCAAAAAAACGTATTCGCATACTCCCGATGGTAATGGTTGCGCTTTAGCCGCTCTGTGATCAAAAAGTTTTCCCATAGGGCCCCCACATCATTTCGAAATTCGAAAGGATTGAAGTTTTGGATCAGCGCATTCCGGATTCCATTATCATAAAAGTAGATTTTCCGGTTGGTCTTGATTTCGTTTCGAAGATTTCGGCTGAAGGAGGTCAGCGGATAAATGATATAAGAAAGCTCCAAGAGCCGGATATAACTGGCAACCGTGTTTTTATCCACTCCGGTCAACTGAGCCAATTCATTGTAGCTAACCTCAGAACCAAGTTGAAAAGCAAGCGCTTTCAGGATTTTTTCCAAGACCTCAGGCTTTTTGACTGAGGCAAAAGCCAAAATATCCTTAAAAAGATAGCTCTGGGTGATTTCGTTCAGAATAGCCCGCTCCTCACCTCGATGATTAATGACATCTGGGTAAAAGCCGTAAATCAATCGATTTTCCAAATCGCGAATTCCATTCAAGTAGCCGACCGAAAGCTCATATTCCTCATAGGAAATGGGATAGAGAAAATATTCAAACTTTCTCCCGGTAAGCGGTTCATGAGTGTTATTCTTGAGTTCGAAAGCAGAAGAACCACTTAAGATCAATTGCACTTGCTTGAATTGATCGTGGATAATCTTCGCCGTGAGCCCGATATTTTCGATTCGTTGGGCTTCGTCGATAAAAACAATTTTGGAGCTTCCTAGCAGGGTTTCGATTTGTTTGGTATTGGGATTGGTCAATTGCTGCCTGACCAAAAGATCATCTCCATCCAAAAACAAAAACGATTGATCCTTCAGGATATCCCGAACCAAGGTAGTCTTCCCTACCTGTCTTGCACCGATCAGCACGATGGTCTTTCCTTTGAATAGCTGATCAACAATCCTGTTTTTGAGCGTTCTATGGATCATCCTTGTTTCAATTCACCAAAAGTATATCTATTTAGTGAGCCAATTCACCAAAAGTATATCTTTTTGGTGAATTACCTAGTGTCCGACTTTTCAGACCCAACCACGACGCCCATTTATACGGAGCTATTTTAGGAAGAAAAATATCCCATAGAATATACCTTCGAGGTTTTTGAAAACCTCAAAGGTCTGAAAAAAAAGGCCTCCAGAGTGATCTGAAGGCCTTTTGCATTACTTCTTGATTTCGAGTTTTGTTCGCATTTCCTCGATATTTAGCAGTCTGGAAATCTGCTCCCGTTCCAGTTTTCGGAATCGGGCGAGTTGTATATCGATTTGCTCAGTCAGCTCTTTTCTCACGGCCTCAGATTGATCGGTTGGCTTGTAATCACCATTTCCGACCACACTGCTCAGGTGAGCCAGTTTGTTGTTTAGTCGAATCGGATAGTTCAGCGGATCTTGACCACTTCGGTTTTTGGTCTGATAGAGTGTCTCTTCGATTTCCTGCATTTCGGCTTTGATGGCTTCCAGATTTTCGGGTTTAGTCGAAAGCGAATCCAACTCGGATCGATAAGCTCTGATCAGTTTGATAGCTTGGTGAGTTTCTGTGATCTTTTCTCGGATAGCCATCAAATAATTGTACTGCGCTACCAAATCTTCCTGGGAAGATTCATAACGAGGATCTGCCAAAACCTTGAAGCTTTGCTCCTGCGCTTGTCCATCCACAGTCATTTTCACTTTGTAAGTTCCCGGGACCACTTTGGGTCCACGTAGGTTGGCAGCCCACATGATCAGTCCGTCAAAGCCTTCGGCATTTTCAGCTCTCAGGTTCCAGTTGAATTCACCCGCACCTTCTTTGACTTTCAGGGTATCGCCATTCACACCTTTGGTAGAGAACCAGCGGATGCGCTGATTTTTTTCATCAAAGAATTCGATCTTCAATTCATCCTTCGGCTTCTCCTTTAGGAAATAATACACCAAAACACCGCCAGGACGGTTGGAACCGTTGGTCAGGCTGCTTCGCTTCACGCCATCGATTCGATAAGAATCCTGAGGCTTGTACAGATGGAAAGCCTTACTCGCAATTCCTGGCTCTGCCTGATGCAATACGGTAAGGTCATCGATGATCCAGAAAGACCGACCCTGAGTAGCAGCGATCAGGTTATTTTCCTTGATAGTCAAATCCGTAATTGGCACGATCGGCAGATTCAACTGAAGCGAATGCCAGCTAGCGCCGTCATTTTTGGAATAATACATGCCCGTTTCGGTCCCTGCGTAAAGCATCCCACGCTTCACAGGATCAGCTCTCACCACACGGGTGAAATGCTCCGGATCGATCCCGGACACGATTTTGGTCCAAGTCTTTCCATAGTCCTTAGTCTTGTAGAGATAAGGGGCATAGTTTCCGCTTTTGTAGCCGGTCGCAGCGAAATAGGCCTCAGCCGGATCAAATGGACTTGCCTCGATGGAGTTAATCTGCAGCCACTCGGGCATATCTTTCGGAGTCACGTTTTGCCAGGTTTTTCCATTGTCCGTAGTCACATGCACCAATCCATCATCCGAACCCGCCCAAATGACACCCTGCTTCATCGGAGACTCGGCTGCGGTAAAGATGGTCGCGTAGTATTCTACCGAGGTATTGTCCTTGGTGATCGGGCCACCGGACGGACCGAGTTTGCTCTTGTCATTTCGGGTCAAGTCAGGAGAAAAGACTTCCCAGCTTTGGCCTTCATTGGTCGAGCGGTGAAACTGATTACTCGTTGTGTAAAGCAGTTTAGGATTGTGAGGGGAAAAGAAAATCGGGAAGTTCCACTGGAACCGGTACTTCATCCCTTCTGCACCATGACCCATTGGGTTGTCAGGCCATACGTTGACCGTGCGGGAAGTTCCATTACGGTGATTCTCTCTGGTCAACAGACCTCCATAGGATCCACCGTACACGATATCACTATCTAAGGGATCGGGAGCAATCCATCCTGATTCACCACCTGCAGTGGGTTCCCAATCGGCTTCGGTGATGGCACCACCGTCATTTCTGTGACGGATTCTCACCGTGGAATTATCCTGTTGCGCACCGTAAATGCGGTAAGGGAAGCTGTTATCCGTAGTCACTCTGTAAAACTGGGAAGTCGGCTGATTCATCATGGTGGACCAAGTCGCACAACCGTCTTCAGATACTTGAGCGCCTCCGTCATCTGCAATGATCATTCGCTGATTGTTTGCAGGATCGATCCAGAGGTCATGATGGTCTCCGTGAGGCGCCTCATAATTCTTGAAGGTCTTGCCTCCATCAGTGGACTTGTGGTAATCCACGTTGAGCACATAGAGTGTTTCCTCCTCTTGGGTATCCGCATAGATTCGGGAATAGTACCACGCCCGCTGACGCAGGTTTCGGTCTTCATTCACACGCTCCCAAGTTTCACCGGCGTCTTTGGAGGTAAATACTCCACCGTTGTCATGTTCGATAATGGCGAAGAGTCGGTTGGAATTCTTGGGAGAAACCGTAATGCCCATGATTCCAAGAGTACCTTTCGGGAAAGTTTCCTTAGCCGAAAGCTCGTCCCAAGTTTTGCCACCATCGGTGGATTTGAACATCTTGGAACCCGGCCCACCGCTTTCCAGACTGTAAGGAGTACGCTTCAATTCCCAAGTGGTCGCATAGAGTACCTCCGGATTGTTTGGATCCAAAATCAAATCCACCGCTCCGGAGACCTCATTGACAAACAAAACTTTCTCCCAGGTGGCACCTCCATCGGTAGTCTTATAGACTCCACGAGTCTGATCAGGCTTGAAAATATCTCCCAAAACTGCAGCATAGACCACGTTTGGGTTGCTTGGATGAATACGAAGACGGGAAACGAAGCGGCTTTTATCCAGACCGGCTCGAGCCCAAGTCTTTCCTGCATCCGAGCTTTTCCAAACACCATATCCAAAAGAAACATTTCCTCGGACAGTTTTTTCTCCGCCTCCGGCATATACAACAGAGGTATCACTTTCGGCTACGGCCACAGCACCCATGGAGCCACCAAAAAATCCATCAGAAACAGATTTCCAGGTTTGTCCTGCGTTAGTGGTTTTCCAGATACCTCCGCCCGTAGAGGCAAAATAATAGGTTTTGTCACTTCCTTTGACGCCTGTGACTCCATCGGCTCGTCCTCCTCGGAAAGGACCGACCAGTCTCCACTGTACGGCATCATAGACTTTGGGATCGGGAACTTGCTGGGCGGAAAGGGAATTGCCCAGAAGCAGCAAAATCAGAAATACGCCTGACCAAGCTGTTTTGAGTATTTTATTCATGTAAGGTGTGATTGATTGGATATTAGTTTAAAAAGTTAGCTGATTGTGGCTGATTTTCATTCAAAAAATTGACAAGGGGTGAAGAAATGGAGGAAAAGGGCAAAAAAAAACCCCTTCCAAGGAAGAGGTTTTGAGATTTTAGTAAGTAGTGCTTAGGCCTCAGAAGGAACAATATGCACGTAAGATCTACCGTCAGCTTTGGTTTTGAAAGCAACCACACCGTTTGTCAATGCAAACAAGGTATGATCTTTTCCTATACCTACATTAAGACCAGCATGATGCTTAGTACCTCTTTGTCTTACGATGATGTTACCAGCAATAACTGCTTCACCACCAAATTTCTTCACACCCAATCTTTTGGAATGTGACTCACGACCGTTCTTGGAACTACCTACACCTTTTTTGTGTGCCATGGTTTTATTCGTTTATGATTTCCTAGGGAGGAAAATCTTAGAGTGAAATATTTTCGATCAATACTTTGGTGAAGTCTTGTCTGTGACCATTCTTCTTCTTGTAGCCTTTTCTGCGCTTCTTTTTGAAGACAATCACTTTGTCACCTTTTACATGATCCAGGATTTTCCCGGATACCTTGGCTCCAGCAATAACGGGAGCACCTACGGATACAGTGCCATTGGCTTCTGCCAAAAGGACCTGATCAAATTCGACGGAAGCGCCAGCCTCGCCTGCCAACTTAGGAGCATAGACGTACTGATCTTTTGTTACTTTGAACTGCTTTCCTGCGATGTTAACAATTGCGTACATGAGAATTGATTTATCGAAATCGGAGTGCAAATATAGAGAAGGAAAATTGAACAAAAAAACATTCTTCAAATTTCAGTCAACTGTGTTTTATAATGTCAGGTTAAGTGCTGGATGTGGAGGCTAGAATTTAAATTGAAATATATAAATCTTGAGACTATACAAAGCCGTGGGCTACCAGTGAATACTTGAATCAAGTTTGGTTTTTCTCTGAAAAAGCAAACTTGAACAGTTTCAAGAAAGTTGTTAACTCATCCGTTGAAGGCGATACTCGACTTTAAAAGATTAACCCTACCAAAACAGGTAGAATTAGAGTAGAAAGTCCATACGGTTTTATGCTAGATTTGCCAACAGCAGATATTTTTTCATGTTAAAATTTGGGCCAATCTACTGGGATTCAAGAGCTAAAAAAATCAACAAGTTTTCAACATTTTATGACTTTTGGTCAATTTTTAATCTTTGAATTGATGTGGAAAACTTTTTTCAAATTGTTGAAAATTATTAAAAAGGGCTAAAACCGCTGTTTTAATTGATGTATAACTTATATTAAATAATCTTAAATAATTGATTTATATTATTTTATCAATTTTTCGACTTTTGGTCAATTTGGCCCCAAAATACCCCTGATGAAAGTTTTTTTTTCTGATTTTGCTTTACATATTTGTTGAAAGCTGTTCTGAAAAGGCAGCTTTTGCTTTCACCAGCCCTACAGAAGACAAGGATTACGGCCCAAAACCATTCCACTTCAGTTAACCAAATACTAAGAGAACGATGCAGCAAGAGCCTATTTTGCAGGAGAACAAAAACAGATTTGTCCTATTCCCAATTCAGCATGCCGATATATGGCAATACTATAAAAAAGCTGAGGCGAGTTTTTGGACAGCGGAGGAGATCGATTTGAGCCAGGACTTGACAGACTGGAAAAATCTCAATGACGGGGAGAGACATTTTATTTCTCATGTATTGGCATTTTTTGCTGCCTCTGATGGTATAGTAAATGAAAACCTAGCAGAGCATTTCGTTGCTGAAGTGCAATACACAGAGGCCAAGTTTTTCTATGGTTTTCAAATAGCGATGGAAAATATCCATTCCGAAACCTATTCTCTCCTTATAGATACTTATATAAAAGATGCAGTAGAAAGAGATCGCTTGCTTAATGCCATCGAACACATCGACTGTGTCAAAAAGAAAGCCGAATGGGCACTTCGCTGGATTGATAATGGAAATTTCCAAGAAAGATTGATCGCATTTGCCGCTGTAGAAGGTATCTTCTTCTCAGGTTCTTTTTGTTCCATTTTCTGGTTGAAGAAAAGAGGCTTGATGCCAGGTCTTACCTTCTCCAATGAATTGATCTCAAGAGACGAAGGGCTTCACTGCGACTTTGCTTGCCACCTATATACCAAGCATGTAATCAATCAGCTACCGAAAGATACTGTACGGGAAATCATCATGGACGCTGTGGCAATTGAAAAAGAATTTGTCACAGATGCGCTTCCTGTCAGATTGATTGGAATGAACTCAGATTTGATGTGCCAGTACATTGAGTTTGTGGCAGACCGTCTTTTGATGGAATTGGGCTGCGAAAAAGTTTGGAACAGCACCAATCCATTTGATTTCATGGACATGATCTCACTTCAGGGTAAAACCAACTTCTTTGAGAAGCGAGTAGGTGATTACCAAAAAGCCGGAGTGATGAAATCTACCGAACCGGCCGAAAGCGCTGCACGATTCTCCATTGAGGAGGACTTTTAATACCCACTTTTCCACCACCAACCATCCTAAAATCGCCTGAATATGTTAGTAATCAAAAGAGACGGAAGAAGAGAATCAGTACGATTCGACAAGATCACTGCAAGGATCGAAAACCTTTGCTATGAGTTAGACCCGAAATTTATCCAGCCAATTGAAGTGGCCAAAAAGGTCATCGACGGCCTTTATGATGGTGTGACCACTTCAGAATTGGATAATCTGGCTGCAGAGGTCTGTGCTTCCTTGACAGTAAGGCACCCTGATTACGCAATTTTGGCTGCAAGAATTGCCATTTCTAACCTTCACAAAACAACCAGTCAGTCTTTCTCAAATACAATGAAGAGACTGTATACCTATGTCAATCCAAAGACAGGCGAAAATGCTCAGTTGATTGACACAGAAGTATACGGAATCATCAAAAAATACGCAGCTAAACTCGACGAGGCGATCGATTACAAAAGAGATTTTGGCTACGATTATTTTGGATATAAGACGCTCGAAAAAAGTTACCTGATTCGTTTGGATGGCAAGGTAGTGGAAAGACCTCAGCACATGCTGATGCGTGTAGCAGTGGGTATTCATAAAGAAGACATCGATTCTGCGATCGAGACATACAATCTGCTTTCCGAAAAGTGGTTCACACATGCCACACCTACCCTTTTCAATGCGGGTACACCAAAGCCACAGCTTTCTTCTTGTTTCCTTCTGACGATGAAAGATGATAGCATTGATGGTATTTATGATACTTTGAAGCAATGCGCTAAGATCTCGCAATCTGCGGGGGGAATTGGTCTTTCTATTCACCACGTCAGAGCAAAAGGAAGCTATATCAAAGGAACGAATGGTGTCTCCAATGGTATCGTGCCGATGCTTAGAAACTTTGACATGACCGCTCGCTACGTAGATCAAGGTGGCGGTAAAAGAAAAGGAAGCTTTGCCATCTATCTGGAGCCATGGCATGCGGATATTAAGGATTTCCTTGAGTTGAAGCGAAACCATGGCAAGGAAGAAATGCGTGCCAGAGACTTGTTCTATGCGCTTTGGATTCCTGACTTGTTCATGAAGCGAGTAGAGAAGAATGAAGAATGGTCGCTATTCTGTCCGAATGAAGCTCCAGGGCTTTCAGATTGCCATGGAGAAGAGTTTGAGAGATTGTATGAAAAATACGAGCGTGAAGGACGGGCTAGAGAAACCATCAAGGCACAAGAACTTTGGTTTGAAGTGTTGGAATCTCAAATCGAGACGGGTACTCCATACATGCTGTACAAGGATGCAGCTAACGGTAAGTCCAATCAAAAGAATTTGGGTACGATCAAGTCGTCAAATCTATGTACTGAGATCATTGAATATACAGCTCCAGATGAAGTAGCAGTATGTAATTTGGCGTCGATAGCTTTACCCAAATTTGTCACCACCGGTACAGACGGAAAGCTATTCTTCGATCATAATAAGCTTTATGAAATCACGAAGGTCGCTACCAAAAACTTAAACAAGGTAATTGATATCAATTACTATCCCGTTGAAGAGGCTAGAAGGTCAAACTTCAGACACAGACCGATCGGACTGGGAATTCAAGGTTTGGCAGACGCTTTCATTATGCTCCGCATGCCATTTGACTCTGTAGAGGCAAGAGGATTGAATGAGGACATCTTTGAAACCATATACTTTGCTGCCGCAGAAACGTCAATGGAGTTGGCCAAGACCCAAGGCACTTATGAAACCTACGAAGGCAGTCCAGCTTCTAAAGGAATACTTCAGTTTGACATGTGGGGAGTAACTCCAAAGTCTGGAAGATGGAACTGGGATCAGCTGAAGGAGAAGATCAAAAAATATGGTATGAGAAACTCCCTTTTGGTAGCCCCTATGCCAACAGCTTCTACTTCTCAGATTCTTGGCAACAATGAGTGCTTTGAACCTTACACCTCCAACCTATACACTAGAAGAACCTTGTCTGGAGAATTCATCATGGTCAACAAGCACTTGATGAAAGATCTGATTGATCTGGGTATGTGGAACGATACCATGAGAAATCGTCTGATCTCTACAAATGGTTCAGTTCAGAACGTACCTGGCATTCCTCAAAACATTAAAGATCTCTACAAGACTGTTTGGGAAATTTCTCAAAAAGTGATCATTGATATGGCCGCAGATAGAGGTGCCTACATCTGCCAGTCTCAAAGTATGAACATATTCATGCAGGATCCCAACTTCGGTAAACTTACCTCTATGCATTTCTATGCTTGGAAAAAAGGATTGAAGACTGGTATGTATTATCTGAGATCTCAAGCAGCTACAGCAGCCATCAAATTTACACTGGACAAGTCAGCCCTAGAGCCAAAAATCGAGAAAGCAGTGGAATTGGATAGCGCAAAAAATCAAAAACAAGATGCAATCGCATGCTCCCTAGATAATCCTGAGGGTTGCGAAATGTGCGGCAGTTAATTTAATTTTCTAGAGTTCGTAAAATGGAGAAAAGGCGTTTGATAGTATCAAGCGCTTTTTTTATCTCTAAAATCATCTTCTATGAATACCGAATCCATCAAAATAAGAATCGAAAAACTACTTCCAACTACTCCTGCGATTTTTGGAATAATGACTCCTCAGCACATGATTGAGCATTTAATCCTGACTGTAAAGCTTTCATATGGAAGAGTAAAAATTCCAGATTTTGAACCTAATGAGAAACAGCTCGCTCAAAAACAGGCATTAATCCATTCTAATATCCTTTTTCCTAAAGGAGTAAAAGCTCCAGGTCTTGATCATCTGATGGATTTGAGATTCCCGAATTTGGAAGCAGCAAAAGAAGAACTTTTAAAAAGTATAGAAGCCTATCATACTACATTCAAAGAAAATCAATTATTGACGCCAACCCATCCTAGGTTTGGAAGACTGACGTATGAGGAATGGGAAAAATTTCATGCCAAGCACTTTGAACACCACTTAGGCCAATTTGACCTTTAAGACTGGAATTAGTGATCCAAAGGTGAAACTCCTCCAGAAACCATAAACTTCATGACCTCTGAGCTTTTTACCCCTGTAAGAGGCTTTACCTTTTCTTTCTTCACCAAGAATACATTTCCTGAAACATTATAGCTATGTGGAAAATACACAGCTACTAGATCAGGCTCACCTAGTATTGCCATACTTTCTTGGGTAATAAAACCCAAGCGAAACATAGATTCACTGACTTGAACTATCACCGGAGAACTGAATTTTTTCTTTTCCCCAACAAAAGCCCCCATCAAATCCTTGATACTAGTATAGAGCAAATTGACAAATGGAATCTTAAAGACTCCCCTTTCAAACCATTCAAAAAATGGTTTGGTAAAGAAAAGACTTGCTAGATAACCTACAAAGGTAATAAGAGCCAAAACCATTAAGATTCCAATTCCGGGAATGGGAACCGGGATTAACCCGTCTAAAAAAATAAAAATGGCATAAATCACATATCCAGTGACAGCCAAGGGTACCAAAACAAGAAGCCCTCTGAGGAAAAAAGATAAAATCCGATGGTATGTATACCGCATAGTATTTAGAAACTTAAGCAAGATCAAAAAAATACCCATTCGCAGGAATGGGTATTTAAACTTTCAACCAAAAATCTTATCAATCCAATACTTTAATTTTTACACTTCGATAAAAAATTACGCTTTCAGGATCATGGGCTTGAAGTGCAATGGTGCCTCTATCGAATTTTTTGTCCCCAGCGTTAGCTGGCCTTTTAGAATCTTCTGATTCATCATATTCCATGACCACCTTATCATTGATTTTTACAGTGGCTTTATCTCCATTTACGATGATGTGGTAGGTATACCATTCCCCGTCATTTACATATACATCCCGTACGTCATTAAAGGAATAAAGACTACCAGATTTCCTCCAGTCCCCATGGGTTTGATTGACTTGCACTTCATAGCCCTTATTAGGCCAGCCAGTTTCTTGATAGGCAGTATGGATGAAAATTCCTGAATTAGCTTTAGGCATTGTCTTTACTTCCACCTTGAGCTCAAAATTTTTGAAATCATGGTTTCCTACAGGTCCATTGTAAAACGCATGTCCTCTTGGTCCATCTACTTTAATTGTTTTATCTACTACAGAAAAAGAAGAGGAATTTTCTGAAATTTTCCATCCTTCTAAATCTTTGCCATTAAATAATTCTACCCATTTTCCTTTTTGGGCAAAGGATGAAAATGATAGGCAGGAAACTAGAATAAATGCAAAGAGATTCTTCATGTGTTAGAGGTTTTGGGTTATTGAAAAGTAAGATAAATAAGAATAGGAATAGTGCAATTACCACAAATAGAAAAAGGCCTTGAAGCAAGTGCTCCAAGGCCTTTTCGCTGGCTTATTCTTGTTTTTACAAGTCAATACCCATAAAGGACATGAAAGCGATACCCATAAGTCCTGTCAAAAGCATAGTAATTCCCAAACCTTTTAGTCCACTTGGAACTTGAGAGTATTTCAATCGCTCACGAATAGCAGCTAAAGCTACAATCGCCAGCATGAATCCTACACCAGATCCAAATCCATATACTGCAGATTCTGCCAAGGTGTAATCACGCTGTGCCATGAAAAGTGATCCACCCAAAATTGCGCAGTTTACTGCAATCAAAGGCAAGAAAATACCCAACTGACCATACAAGGCCGGAGCAAATTTTTCAACAACCATTTCTACCAACTGAACCATCGCAGCGATAATTGCAATGAACATGATAAATCTAAGGAAGGAAAGGTCTATTGAGGCAAGGTCAGCACTAGCCCAAGTCAAAGCTCCTTCTTTAAGTACATATTCATTCAATAGCCAATTGACGGGTGTGGTCACAGCCAAAACGAACACAACGGCTGCACCAAGACCAAGGGCGGTACTTACTTTCTTTGAAACTGCTAGAAAAGAGCACATCCCAAGGAAGTAAGCGAAAATCATATTGTCGATAAAGATCGACCGAATACCAAGACTGATTAATTCCATTTTTTCAGGTAGTTATTAATGTTCTACATATCCTGTTTTGGTACGCTGTACCCAAACAATCAGACCTAAGATAATAAAGGCACCCACAGGAGTCACCATAAGACCGTTTGTAGCTAATTGGAAATCAGGTCCAAAAAGACTAGACACATAATCAAATACCGGAATTCCAAAAACAGAACCAGAACCCCACAATTCTCTGAAAAATGCAACTGTCAGAATGATCCAAGAATATCCAAGGGCCGAACCCAAACCATCAAGCACGGAATCATATGGCTTGTTTCCCAAAGCGAAGGCTTCCAAACGGCCCATTACAATACAGTTTGTAATGATCAATCCAATAAATACGGAAAGCTCTTTGTACATATCGTAAGCAAAAGCCTTCAACACTTCTGAAACTAAGGTAACCAGAGTAGCTACGACTGCCAATTGAACGATAATTCGAACACGGCTAGGAATCGTGTTTCTCATGAGAGATATCACGAAATTAGACATCGCAACTACGAAAATCACCGAAATAGCCATAACCAAAGTTGGCTTCATTTGAGTGGTTACAGCAAGTGCCGAACAAATTCCCAGTACTTGAATCGTAATTGGGTTATCATCGATCAAAGGGTCAGTAACCAGCTTTTTTCTGCGCTTGGAAAGAAGCGGCTCTGCCGGCTTATTTTCAATTGCTTTTTCTAAGGTCTCAGTACTCATATTTTTGTGCTTTGAGTTGAAAATAAATTATAAACCGGCTACAGCTTGATTTGAGGATTTAGACTTGATGAAGGCTTCGTAGTGGCCCAAATATGCTTTCAGCATATTATTGACACCATTCCCGGTAATAGTAGCTCCTGACATTCCATCCACCTTGTGGGCATCAGCAGAATAATCTTTGCCTTCTCCTTTTTGCATTTGTACAGCCACAAGCGAACCAGAATCATCAAAGATCTTTTTCCCCACATATCGCGACTGAACTTCACCCTCTGTGATTCTCGCTCCAAGACCTGGAGTTTCGCTGGCATGTGCTAAAGTGATTCCACCGATGGTGTTCATGTCCGTTTCAAGAGCCAAATACCCCCAGATAGCATCCCAGAGTCCAGCACCATAAAGCGGGAAAATATACGATTCAACCGCTTCAGGATTACCTTCAGCATGAAACATAAAAACAGGATATTGTCTTTGATCCGCCGGTCTTTTGTAGTCTTTTGCTATCTCTACTTTTTCTGCTTCAACACCGGTTATCTCTTTACCGCTTAAATCAACAACTGTAGCTGAAATTCGACTCGAATAGAACTCATTAACTTGCTGAGGGGTCATCGCTTCGATTTCACTTGCACTGATTACTGCACCAAGAATTTGCTTTTTCTTATCCAAAGCAATCGCCTCCTGCTGTAGAGGCCCCAACACTTGTGAAGTACCAGAAAGAAGTAACCCAAGGATTATCGTCAAAACAACCGAGAAGACGATAATATATGTATTAGACTGTTGCACGTTGTAACCTCCTTGTTTTGTTAGCTTTTACTACATAATAATCAATCAGTGGCGCCATCACATTCATGAAAAGGACAGCAAGCATAATACCCTCTGGATAGGCAGGATTAGTCACTCTAATGATCACAGTAAGCACACCAATTAAAATACCATAAATCCACTTACCTATCTCTGTTTGAGCAGCAGACACCGGATCTGTGGCCATAAAGACTACTCCAAATGCTAACCCTCCCATTACCAAATGGTATTGAGCAGGCATTGCCATATATTCATTTACCGCAAGAGCATTCATGACAAGACCCATGAGATAGGCACCACCAAATCCACCAACAATAATTTTCCAACTTGCTACGCCTGTACCAACCAAAATCACTGCACCGATGAGCGCCATAAGGGTAGATGTTTCACCGATTGATCCAGGAATCCATCCCATGAATAAGTTGAAAAAACTGAAATCGGCTCCCAATGAGGCGTTTTGTGAGGCTAAAGCATCTACCACTGGAGTGCCTTCAACACTTGCATTGTAAGCCACACCAAGGGCCGTAGCACCTGAGAAACCATCTACAGCGGTTTTGTCGCCAAGATAAGTCCAAACCTGATCGCCAGAAATCTGTGCAGGATAAGCGAAATAAAGGAAAGCACGTGCGGTCATTGCCACATTCAGAATATTCATACCTGTACCTCCAAATACTTCCTTACCAATTACCACAGCGAATATAGTAGCTAATGCAACTTGCCAAAGTGGTATAAATGGAGGCATTACCAATGCGATAAGCATCCCTGATACGAGGTAGCCCTCAGAAATTGGGTGATTTCGAATCACACAAAAGGTGAATTCTGTAAGCAAACCTACCGCATAGGACACAATCAAGGTAGGCAATACAGCCAAGGCACCGAAAATCGCTTTATCGATCCAGGTAGATTCTTCACCAGTAGCGATAAAATGCTGATGTCCAGTATTAAGAATGCCAAACAACAAAGCAGGGATCATAGCGATCACTACAGTGATCATCACTCGCTTCAAATCGGTCGCATCTTTAATCTGTGCTCCTTTTGATTTTGTAATCAAATCGGGTGCAAAGGCGATAGTTCTGTGCCCTTCATACAGTGTATGAAACTTTTCCCATTTGCCTCCCTTTTCAAAGTTTGGCTTAATACCATCGAAGAGATTTTGTAACAACTTCATATCTTAACTGTACATTAATAGTTCTATCCCATGTCTTACCAACTCCTGCAATTCATTCTTTGAAGGATCAACAAACTCGCAAAGCGCTACATCCTCCTCCACTAATTCATAGAGGCCAAGTTCTTCCATTTCGTCAAAATCTTCTGCTACTATCGCTTTGAAAAGAAATGTTGGAAGAATATCCATTGGCATAACTTTTTCAAAGACACCTGTAACTACAAAAGGCCTCTCTTCACCATGTGTATTCGTATCTACTTTAAATTCCCCTTTGTTAAGGAAAGAAAGCATACCGATTGCCTTATGGAAGCTTAGTTTTGATGTGCTTGGTTTCAACCAGCCTAAAAACTCTTCATAATCACCCTCAGGAATAACTGTGATCTGATTTTGGTAGAATCCCAAAAATCCGTCTGGATTAATTTTCTCCCCTGTCAAAACATTACCTGAGATCACACGAACGTGGCCTGAGTTTAGGTTACCTTTTACAAAAGAAGAAGCATTTGCCCCAACAAATGTTTTTACATATCCTGTTTTAGTCAATTCAGAACCTGTCAAAGCAATCACTTTGGATGAATCATACACCCCTTCTAAAACTGCCTTGCCAATTTGAACTACACCGAAAGGACTTACTGTCCAAGCAATATCCCCTTTGTTGATAGGATCTAAATGGTGAATTTGAGTTCCGACATTTCCTGCTGGGTGAGGGCCTGAAAACTGGTTGATTTGTGCATTTTTTACACCTGAGAAGATCGACGGCACTGCCTTTGATCCATCTACATTGAGATGAACTTTACCTTTGGTGAGTTTGGCCAATGCATCGATACCCGCTTGGAAGTAGTTCTCCTCACCCTTCAATGCAAAACCAAAATCAGGTGCGAGTGGATGTGTGTCAAAAGCAGAAACAAAAATAGCTTTTGGAGAATCTGCCGGATTTGCAACGATACCAAACGGTCTTTGAATAATGTTTGGCCACACACCAGTAGAAGCAAGCTTTGTCGCCAAAGCATCACGGTCTTGGTTAAGGTCAATTTTTCCAAAGTTTTCATGGGTGATCGTTTGGTCAGCAAGAATCTTGATTTCAAGGAGCTTTCTTTTCTCACCTCGCTTGATTTCTACGATTTCTCCGGATACCGGCGCTGCATAGATTACCTGATCCATTGCTTTGTCGATCAGGATGGGAGTACCGGCCTTCACCGTATCTCCTTCGTTCACAAGGACTTTGGGACGCTGCATCCCAAGGAAGTCCGTTGGCTTAATGGCGAAGGTCGCCGCCGGTGCAAAGTTGGCTACCTCCAAAGGAGCTTTTCCAACAAGCTTCAGGTCGAAACCCTTCTTAAGCTTCACTACTTTTGACATATCTGTTTTTGAACTATGAGCTTTTGAAAAACGCCCCAAATCTAAAGAAAAACCTTTTGAAATAGAGCTTTAAATAGATTAATTGTTCGAACTTTTGATTAATCGGACGGGTGGTGAAAATCAATCAATGACTAGGCTTGAAGCATGTTTTCCTCCATGATCTCCAAATGTGATTTCACCTGCTCCATCAGCCACATCGGGGTAGAAGTAGCTCCACAGATTCCCACCTTATCTGATGGGTGAAACCACTCCGAGTCTACCTCTGTTTCGTTTTCGATAAAATAACTTCTAGAATTTTCACTCAAGCAGACTTGATAGAGGGCTTTGCCATTTGAACTTTTCTTTCCCGAAACAAACAGAATCACATCATTTTCCTGTGCAAACCGCTGCAATTGTGGCTCTCTGTTAGACACTTGCCTGCAAATCGAATCATTGGCGTTGTAGTCTAATTCTGTCATGCCTCCCTTGGCTTGTCTGATTTTACCTTCTATTTTTTCAGACAATTCGTAAAAGCCTTTTGTACTTTTTGTAGTCTGGCTAAAAAGTGTCACAGGTCTATTAAAATCAATTTTATCTAAATCAGAATCCTCCATTACAACGATTGCTTTTTCTAAAGTCTGACCTGTCAGTCCGATTACCTCTGCATGTCCTTTTTTCCCGTAAATGACAATCTGCCCATTCTCTCTTTCCATTTTGTCAAAAGCATTTTTGACTCGATGTTGTAGTTTGAGAACTACCGGACAAGAGGCATCTATCAACTCAATGTTATTTTCAATGGCCGTTTTGTAAGTTTCAGGTGGCTCCCCATGGGCTCTGATCAAAACTTTGCAATTGGTGAGTTCATGGAGTTGATCCCGGTCGATCACCACCAAGCCTTTTTCTCTTAATCGCTTGACCTCCATATCATTATGGACAATATCTCCAAGGCAATAAAGCTGATTGGTATTTTCCATTTCATCCTCGGCCATTTTGATGGCAAATTCAACTCCGAAACAGTAGCCTGAATTTTTATCAATTGTTACCTGCATAATCCCTCTCTTTTTGGATGACTTCTTTTGCCAGAGACACTATCTGTGCGACTTGCTCCGAGAAAGTCAGATTACTTGTATCTATTTCTACTGAATCCTGCATCTTGATGAGGGGACTCTCTACTCGTGAGGAATCAACCCTGTCTCGATCTGCCAGATTCTTCTTGATTTCGTCCAAATCAATCATTTCACCCTTTTCGAGCAATTCTTGCTGCCTCCTAAACGCCCTGGTCTCAAGGTCAGCTGTCATGAATATCTTTAATTCTGCATCAGGAAAAACTACTGAACCGATATCTCGCCCATCCATAACCACTCCCTTTTTTCTTCCCAATCGTTGCTGCTGCGAAACCAATTCTTTTCGGATTTCTTTAATAGTAGCTACCTCACTTACACGTTCCGACACACGCATGGTTCGAATTTCATCTTCGACATTGAGTCCGTTGAGATAGGTTTCTTGCTTTTGGGTATCCGGATTGATTTGAAAAGAAATCTCCATGGACTTCAGAGCTTTTTCAACCTCATGGGGATTGGAAGGGGAAAGAAAATTGTTCAAAAAATGCAGGGTGGCTGCTCTATACATCGCACCCGAATCAATGTAGGTAAACTCTAAATCCTTGGCTACTGCTTTTGCCGTAGAACTTTTACCACATCCCGAGTACCCGTCTATAGCAATGACTATCTTACCCATCAAAAACCTATCTTGGTTTGGCTCTTTAATTTTCCGCAAATATAGTAGTTTTAATCTTATCAAATCCTGAACAAGCTACCAATCAGACTGTAAATCATCTTGAAGTTCACCGATTTTTATACACAATCTCATGTACATCCAAGCCAACTTAGTCGACATACCCAACAGAAAAGTTTTCCAGGCGGAAGTCCGCATTGCTGAAGGTAAAATCACCCAAATCCAAGAGATTCAATCCGATAGACCGCTTCCTTTTCTCATGCCCGGATTTATCGACGCCCACGTTCATGTGGAGTCTTCCATGCTGGTTCCCTCCGAATTTGCGAGATTGGCAGTGGTCCATGGCACAGTCGCAACCATCTCGGATCCGCATGAGATCGCCAATGTCTGCGGCATGCAAGGTGTGGAATACATGATCGAAAACGGCAAACAGGTTCCTTTTCATTTTTTCTTTGGCGCTCCTTCCTGTGTGCCGGCTACTCCTTTTGAAACAGCCGGCGGAGAAATCGATACTGCCGATATCGAAAACCTGATGGCTCGTCCAGAAATACTTTATCTCGCCGAGATGATGAATTGGCCCGGAACCGTCCACCGAGATCCGCTCGTGATGGAGAAGATTCAGATTTCAAAAAAATACGGCAAACCCATCGACGGACACGCTCCGGGTCTGATGGGGGAACTGGCGGAAAAATATGTGTCCGCAGGCCCAAGCACGGATCACGAATGCTTCACATACGAAGAAGCTTTGGGCAAAATCAAACTGGGGATGAAAATCTCCATCCGGGAAGGTTCGGCTGCCAAAAACTTCGAAGCCTTGATCGATCTGATCGATGCCTATCCCGACATGATTATGTTTTGCTCTGACGATAAGCACCCCGACAATCTCGTCCTCAGTCATATCAATGAACTCGCCGCTCGGGCAGTGGCCAAAGGAAAAGACCTGTTTCACATACTTCAGGCGGCTTGCCTGAATCCGATTGCTAACTATTCCCTGCCTGTGGGTCAGTTGAGGGAGGGAGATCCTGCGGACTTTATTTTGGTAAAAGATCTGGAAAAGTTTGAGGTCCTCGCCACCTATATCCAAGGACAAAAAGTGGCTGAAGAAGGAAAGACGCTGATTCCCAAGATCAAAAATGAGGTTATCAATAATTTCCACACTTCCCTCAAAAAGCCAGAAGATTTCAGACTTTCCGCCTCGGGCATGAGAGTAAGAGTCATCGAGGCATTAGACGGACAATTGATCACACCTGAAATCAAGGGAGAAATTTTAATCCGTGACGGCTTTGCCGAATCCAATCCTGAAAAAGACATTCTGAAAATCACTGTGGTCAATCGCTACCGGGACGCTCCTCCTGCTATTGCTTTTATCAAAAACTTCGGGTTGAGAACTGGAGCGATCGCCTCTTCCGTAGGTCACGACTCTCACAACATTATCGCTGTAGGTGTGGATGATGAATCCATTTGCCGGGCGGTAAATCTATTAATCAATGAGAAAGGCGGAGTGTCGGCAGTTTCGGGAGAAAAAGAGGAAGTACTCCCGCTACCCGTAGGAGGCATCATGTCACCGGAAGATGGCTATCAAGTCGCCGAAGCCTATACCCGAATCGACCGAATGGCCAAGGAAATGGGTTCTACTTTGAATTCTCCCTTTATGACCCTGAGCTTTATGGCCTTGCTAGTGATTCCCGATTTGAAACTGAGTGATAAAGGATTGTTTAATGGAAAGAGATTTGAGTTTACCAATGTGTTTAAAGTGGGTTAATTAAATTTTTTATTTTTTTTAGAAAAAATAGTTGGATTTACCCCCCCCCTTATACTATCTTGCTAGTGATCTTACTGGCCAGCTGATCAAAAGGAGAAAATCCCTGCCAACTATAAATAGGATTAAAAATCTAAAAATTCAATAAAAAAGATGAAAATGCTCAAAATATTCTCACTACTATGTTTAGGTTTATTAATCAACCTGTGGAGTCCAGTTCAAAATGCTTATGGTCAAGATGCTTGTACTCGAACTGAGTACTACGATGGTTGTGGAAATTTATACTGGTCGACTGGAGGTCAAAATTGTTCTAATGTGATTGTGGTTTATATGGATTTTGAATGTGACACTTAAGAACTAATCAACTTTTAACTACAAGGCTCTGTTTAAATTAGTATTAAACAGAGCCTTTTAAATATCCTTTACAACCATAATGGAAAAATTGTTAAAAAATTCAAATTTTTTATTCTTTACATTCATCCTCTTCCTTTTTTCATTCACCTTAATCAGTGACCCCTTACCCAGGATTATCGCTTCCTTCCAACGATACCTTGCCAAGCTACCTGAGGAAAAAATCTACCTCCACCAAGACCGGGAGACCTACGCCTCGGGAGAAACGATTTGGTTCAAGGCTTACTTGACTCAAGGACCATTTCACCTTCCCTCCACGCTTAGCAGCACGGTCTATGTCGAGCTGATTGATGATCAAAATCAACTCATCCAAAAGGAGCTTATTTATTCTCCCAATGGATTTGGCAGCGGTCAAGTTCAACTTCCTGACTCTTTGCCCTCCGGCAATTACCTCCTGAGAGCTTACACCCAATGGATGAAAAACTTTGGCGAGGAATATTTCTTTCAGCGTCCGATCAAAGTCCTTTCTGAATTTTCTCCTCCCCTGACCCTTCCTGAAAAACATTCCAACCTTGATCTTCAATTTTTTCCGGAAGGAGGAAATTTGGTCCAGGGAATTTTAAGTAAAGTGGCGGTTAAAGTCTTGGGGCAAAATGGATTGGGAAAGCGTGTCAAAGGAAAAATATTTGCCGGAAACCAGGAAGTCGGGACATTTGAAAGCAACGCTCTGGGAATGGGGGTTTTCGCTCTTTTGCCCGAAAAAGGAAAAACCTACACCGCTCAAATCGAAGGGAATGATCAAACCTTCCTTTTGCCGGCTGCACTGGAATCAGGCCTGGTCATGGCCGTGACCAATTCCTCAAAATCCGATGAAGTGGTCATCAAGTTTTTGACTTCAGATAAGGCTCCCGGGAAATCTGTATTTCTGCTTGCTCATAGTCGTGGGCTGGTTTGTGCCACGGGACAAGTGGATCTTTCCAATCAAGTCGCTTTTGTCCGAATCCCGAAGAAGGAATTCCCAACCGGAATCGCTCAACTTACGGCCATAGATGAAAACGGCATACCCTTGACAGAGCGGCTCATTTTTATTGATCACCAAGATCACCTACAGATCAAAATCACCACCGACAAGGACACTTATCAACCTCGGGAACCTGTACGCTTGGAAATAGAAGCTCAAACCAAAGAAGGAAAACCTGCCCGTGCCAATCTGTCCCTCCGGGTGGTGGACTCAGATCAGTTGGGTGAAAGCGACCACGGAGCTTCGATCCTATCTCACTTGCTACTCAGTTCCGAACTCAAAGGACACATTCAAGATCCGGGATATTATTTCGACCCGAAGAACCAAAATCGGGAAGAGGCGATGGACTACTTGATGCTGACTCAAGGCTGGCGGAAATTCACGATCAAAGAGGCCCTGAACGGGACTCTTCCAGAGGCGAAATTTCCAATAGAGAAGGGAATCACAATCCGGGGAAACTCGAAAAATCCTAAGACGGGCGCAACTGAGTCAGAGGGAACCGTTTCCTTTCTTTCGCTTTATCCGATCGTTTCGTCTGAGGAAACCCAAACGGATCGAAATGGAAAATTTGAACTCCGGAATCTCATCTTCTTTGATTCTACGGGAGTAATTCTGGAAGGAAAATCAAAAAATAAGCGATCAGTTCTGGAAATTCAGTTAGAAAAAGAATCGGGCTTTGTGACTCCTTTGGTTTGGGAACATCAAAGTTGGAATGCCCCCTCAGCATCTGAACAAAAATTCATCTCAGAATCGGAACTCAGAAAAAACATCAACCGAGCCTTTGACTTGGATACCACATACCTTGTCTTGGATGGGGTCGAAATACGGGGTAAAAAAATAGAAGAACCTTCCCAGGGTCCCCGTATTTATGGAAGCGGAACGGTAAACATGCAAGTGGCTGGTAATACTACTCTCGAAAACCTGAATCACCCCTTGGATTTGATCAAAGGCCGAGTTGCTGGTGTACAAGTCATCGGAAGTGGACAAACTTGGTCCGTGATCATTCAAGGCGTAGGTTCGATCAACAGTTCATCAGAACCCCTGATCTTGGTGGATGATATTCCGGTGAAGTTGGAGTTTTTACATACCATTCCCGTGCAGGAAATTGAGCGGTATTCGGTATGGAAAGGTGCCGATACCGCCATTTTCGGAGCTCGAGGAGCCAATGGAGCGATTGCATTTTATACCAAAAAGGGAAGCTTCTCCGACAAACTGAATGCCCTGCCTGCAAGAAAACCCAATCCGAACGGCTTGCGAGGATATCAGATGGAGCGGGAATTCTACTCCCCTCGCTATCTCCCAGAAGATCCTCCATCACCCAAGCCAGATCGAAGAGTGACGCTCCATTGGGTCCCCATGATCCAAACCGATTCACTTGGCAAGGCTACCGTTGTTTTTTACAACTCGGATTTGGAAACCACGATCAAGGCTGAAGTCGAGGGAATAAGTCAGGAGGGGAAGGCTGGAAAAACCCAATTTCTTTATCAGGTAAAAAGATAAAATTGGATCCCTCGACATACCTGCCAACTGGTTTTGATTTAATCAAAGTCGTGTTCTTCCAATGTCAAAAACTGGAAAATTATGGAATCAGATTCCATATTTTTCCAGTTTTTCTCTCTGCTGCTTTTCCGAAAGCAGCACTTCCAGCTTCTGGAGAAGCAGGAAAACAATAATCAAAAACAAACCCTTGGAGGGTTGAAGACTTTAAAACTCCGAAGTAAAGTGGAACTCGATCTCGGGGTAGTTGTCCTGCACCATTTGTAGCCAAGATTTAGACTCGGCCATAAAGACCAGCTTGTCATCCTTGTCTCGGGCGATATAGCGATTTTTTGAGCGGACAAATTCATCCAACTGCTTTTTGTCTTTGCAGCTGATCCAGCAGGCCTTGTACAGGTTCATCGGATGAAACTCAACGGTGGCATTGTACTCGTTTTTCAATCGGAACTGGATCACTTCAAACTGGAGTTGGCCGACCGTGCCTACTACTTTCCGCTGACCCATTTCGAACGTAAAGAGCTGCGCCACCCCTTCCTCCATCAACTGTTTCAGGCCTTTTTCCAATTGCTTGGTTTTCATCGCATCCTTATTGACCACTTCGCGGAAGATCTCCGGAGAAAAGCTCGGAATTCCTGTGAAGACCATGTTTTCACCCTCAGTCAGGGTATCACCGATTTTCAGATTTCCTGTATCGTAAAGTCCGACAATATCACCCGGAAATGCCTCATCGATGATTTCCTTGTCTTGGGCCATAAACTGGGTCACGTTGGAAAAACGCAGCGGCTTCGGACCTCTCACATGATTGTAAGGCTTATTTCGCTCAAATTTCCCAGAGCAAATCCGCAAGAAAGCGATCCGGTTTCGGTGATTCGGATCCATGTTGGCGTGGATTTTGAAGACAAAACCGGAAAATTTGGACTCTTCAGGCTTCACCTCACGAAGATCCGTTTCTCTGCTTTTTGGAGTAGGAGCGATTTTGATGAAAGTATCCAGCATTTCGTTTACTCCGAAATTATTTACCGCCGAACCGAAAAATACAGGTGCAATTTTTCCCTCGAGATAGTCCTTGACGTCAAAATCAGGGTAAACTCCCTCGATCAGATCGACATCTTCCCGGAGTTGATTGGCATTCCCCGGACCAACCAAGGCATCTAACTGCGGATCATCCAGGTTTTCAAATACCTGTCGATCATCGGTAAGTTTTCGCTGGGAAGGAGTGAACAGGTTCAGCTTTTTCTCATAGAGATTATACACCCCTTTGAAGCCTTTTCCCATCCCGATAGGCCAGGAAAGCGGTCGAACCTTGATATTGAGTTTGCTTTCTACTTCATCCAATAAGTCGTAAGGATCCCGTCCTTCCCGGTCTAGCTTATTGATGAAGCAGATCACCGGCGTATTGCGCATGCGGCAGACCTCCATCAGTTTTTCGGTCTGGATCTCGACGCCTTTCACACAATCGATAACCATGATCACGGAATCCACAGCAGTCAAAGTACGGTAAGTATCTTCAGCAAAGTCCTGGTGACCTGGAGTATCGAGAAGGTTGATTTTGACATCTTTGTATTCAAAACCCATCACCGAAGTAGCCACGGAAATACCGCGTTGCTTTTCGATTTCCATCCAGTCGGATTTGGTGGCGGTGTCAATTTTGTTGGACTTGACGGCACCTGCAGTCTGAATTGCACCACCAAAAAGCAGCAGCTTTTCAGTCAATGTGGTCTTTCCCGCATCTGGGTGGGCAATAATGGCAAACGTTCTCCGCTTTTTGATTTCCTCGGTCAAACTCATGGGTAGTAAAATTCAGGGGGCAAAGGTAATTAAAAATGCCTTTAGGGCATTTTTAATTACGAAATACGAAAGTCGAAATACGAGGGCTTTTTAGCATTTAGGTATCTCCATCAAATTTGAATTGGCCTGGAATACTTCAAGTGAGTACGTACTTCGTATTTCGTAACTCGTACTTAATCAATATTCCAAAATCCCTTCCGTCACAAACTGCGAAGCATCCTCGAGATTGCCCAAAAGCATAATCCGGAAAGTGGTGCCTTTACCTACCTCCGAGTTTTTGACAAAAATCTTTCCTCCGTGATAACCTTCCACGATTCGTTTGGCCAGAGTCAAGCCCAAGCCCCAACCTCTTTTTCTGGTGGAAAAGCCAGGATTGAATACTTTGCGAAAGTTCTTTTTCTCGATACCCTTTCCTGTATCGGTGATGTCCACGATCACATATTTATCACTATCCTGCAGGATATCGATGGTAATCGTGCCTTTTCCCTTCATGGCATCAACGGCATTTTTACAGATGTTCTCGATGACCCATTCAAAAAGCGGCTTATTCATCATCGCATCCAGATCCCTAGAATCTGAATTGATAAACATTTCCACCTTGGTAGAAATCCTCGGTCTCAGGTAGGTGATCGTTTCCTCGATGACTTGATAGAGGTTTTCAGGCTGAATGACAGGCTTACTTCCGATGCTGCTAAATCGCTCAGTAACCATTCGGAGCTTGACCACATCCTTGTCCATTTCCTGAATGATTTCCTTGTTTTCTTCCCACACGGGAGAGTTTCTCAGGTAGTCAATCCAAGCCATCAAGGAAGCGATCGGGGTTCCGAGTTGATGGGCCGTTTCTTTGGTCAACCCAGCCCAAACCCGGTTTTGCTCGGCGATTTTGCTTTGATTGAAAAGCGCATATGCCAAGGCTCCGAAAAGCAGGATGACTACAAGCTGGACATAGGGGTAAAAGCGAAGATTAGTCAGCAATTCAGAATTGCGATAGAAAACCCGGATATCTGCTTCTTGGAGGTAGATGGGGTCGTATTCTTCCTGCATCTCGAGCAGCTCTCGATCCAAGGTCTTGGCAGAATCTGCCTGATTTGCATTCTTTTTAAACTTGATATTCCGAAACTCGATCGGTTCTCCGGCAGCATCCACCATAATGATGGGAATGGAATAATTCTGCTGGATGATTTCCTGATTGATAAATGTTAAGTTTTCTGAAGTTGTTGCGGCGTATTCCAAAGCGGAGGACAAAAGTTGAATCTGCCTTCTTTCTCTTTCCCTGAGCTCATCTACCAAGAGGTTGGTATACCAAATCGACCCCGAACCGATCAGAATAGAAACAAAAAAAACCAGCCATTTGACTTGTTTTTTGTTTTGGTAGAAGTCGATCGAAGTCAGATCCTGAAACCTATTTTTCATTTGCTGTAGAAATGCTCACTAAGTAAGTAACTCCAGACCATTCTGATTTAGTATGCTGAATCAATAATTTGGGAACTGCCCAAGTTGCTCAACTCGGAGAAAAATAGACCAAATCACAGTAGAAAAAAAATCTATCCTCAAAATCAGCCCTTAATCAAATCCCCGCAACAAACTCACTGACTAGATCTGACCCACTTCCATAAGACCTTGTAAGAAGGCTTGGTACCATGCATCAAAATCCCGATTCGATAAATCTTTCCTGCCAGCCAAGTGGTAAACAAAAATCCAAGAACTAGCAAAGCGACGGACAAAGACAATTCCCAAAATGGGACACCATAGCTTACTCGTCCCATCATTGCAATAGGAGAGGTAAATGGAATCACAGAAAGCCAGAAAGAAGTTGTGGAATTAGGATCTTGAAGTACAAACACAAACAAACCCATGTAAGCCACAATAAGTGGAATCGTGATCGGAAACATAAATTGCTGAGCATCTGAGGGTGCATCTACCGCTGATCCGACGGCTGCAAACAAAGCCCCATATAAAAGATATCCTCCAAGGAAGTATATAATAAAACTCACTACGATAGCTACAAAATCAATTCCATTGATGACCAGCAGGATTTCTGAAAGCTCACTGCTGTCCGGCGCGACCTGTGCCATCTCAGGACTAGCCATTTCCATCGCCTGCTGCTGAGGCATCTGCATTCCCAATACACCTGTGACTAGGGTAGTCAATGTTCCGATCAAGACCACCCAAATCAAAAACTGAGTCAATCCTACGGCACCTATTCCCACGATTTTGCCCATCATTAGCTGAAAGGGTTTCAGTGAAGAAACCAAAATCTCAACGATTCGAGTGGATTTTTCTTCGATCACTCCTTGCATGATCTGATTGCCGTAGACAAAAATGAAAATGTAAATAAGGATACCTGCTAAAAATCCAATGGCATAGTTGACCGTAGCATCGGTGATCTTTTCCTCACCTGATTCTCCCAAAGTGACTGATTGAATGGAGACCTGGGTTCTGATTTCTTTCAATACGGAAGGATCAATTCCTTTTTCATAGAGCCGCTGATCTTCAATTTTTCGCTTCAGTGCAGATTCAAGATAGCTCATGAGGCTGATACTCGGATTCTCAATTCCGTAATATTGAATTCCTTTTGGGCTAGAAATCTCCATTTTTGGAATGTATAAAAAGCCGTATCTGTCTCCATCTTGAACCATTTTTTTGGCTTCTTCAGGATCATCTAGAGAGGATGTGAAAGCATACTGATCCGAACTCTCCATAAAAAATAAATCCGTCTCATCGATTACCTCAATGATCCGGAGGGATTGATTTTCCTTTTCTGACACTGCTACCCAAACGAATATTCCCATGATCGCAGGGAAAATCAGTGGAGTGAGCAGGGTAGCTATCAAAAAGGACTTCTTTTTTACCCTAGCCAAATATTCCCTCTGAATAACCAAGAAAATTTTATTCATGGCTCGTCGCATTTACTTGGTGAATAAAAATTTCCTCCATGGAGGGTATTAATTCCTTAAACTCTAGGACTTGGCCATAATCCATCAATTCATTAAGCAGCTGATTGGGAGATCGGCCCTCCAAGGGTAAGGAAAAATTATAAATCCCATCTTCCGCATGTAGCTGCTTCCAAGTACCAGGCACATCTCTAGAAAGGTTGGTCAAAGAAATCGAAAAATCCTGTAGTCGAAACTTGTTTTTCACCTCCCTAATAGTGCCATCCAATATTTTTTTAGATTTATTGATCATGGCTACATGGTCACAAAGCAACTCCACAGATTCCATTCGATGGGTACTCAGGATCACGGTAGTCCCGTTGGATTTCAGCTCAAGAATCTCATTTTTAATAATCTCGGCATTGACAGGATCAAACCCAGAAAAAGGCTCGTCCAAAATCAAAAGTCTGGGCTCATGAATTATGGTAGAAATAAACTGTACCTTTTGAGCCATTCCTTTGGATAGATCTTCGATTTTTTTGTCCCTCCAGCCTCCAATTTCTAGCTTATCAAGCCAGTTTTTCACTTTTTTCTTAGCAATTATAGACTCCAATCCTTTGAGTCTCGAAAAATAGATTAGCTGATCCCAAACGGTCATCTTTTTATACAGACCTCTCTCTTCAGGTAAATAACCTATTTTTCGAATATCATAGGGAGAAAGAGGTTTTCCATCAAGTTCTACTGTTCCACTGTCTTGTTCAATAATTTGATTGATGATCCGAATCAAAGTCGTCTTTCCTGCACCATTGGGACCTAATAATCCGAAAATGACTCCTTCAGGAACTATCAAGCTAACGTCTGTGAGCGCACGGTGGTGTTCATAAGATTTGTTGAGGTTGGATATCCGAAGCATACTCCTTATTCCACAGTTATAGAACCAACTCCAACATCCAAAACCAACTCCAAAAGTCTAGGATCAGAAGGATTAAAACCTTTCGTCACGTAGGTTTCTTTATCCAAGGCTTTAAGATACTTGGGTAGAGAAGTCCTACACATCGGAGTAGTTTTCATTTTTATCCTAATTGGATTAGACTCGGGAGGAAGCTTCAAAAAAATTGTACCTCCACCTACTGCGGCGATGACTTGACAGCTTGAGGGCATTCCTTCACTAAAGTTTAGATCAATATTCCCATAATTAACCTCGAGAATTATTTTTTTTGAGTTGGTGAAATTTGCATTTTGGAGCTCAACTGACCCCATATTTAAGGTAACCAACAAGGTGTCCATCACCACTTGATTGGGAGAATCAGATGCATATCGAATAGTCACATCGGCACTGGCGCTTTTGACTTTAAAATTGGAAATAGGTAGCTGAGCCAAATCAAAATCAGCCTTACCCATTCCTAGATTGAAATCAAGGTCGTAGAGGTAGTTGGAGACCAGACCGATATCCCAAGAATGCTCAAAATCAGACTCAGAAAAAAAGAGTTTGGAGGTAATGGTCCTTCCGAGATTATCTGACTCTATGTTTTTATGAACTAGCGAAGCCTTTACTGAATTCTTTTGGAAGGAATATTTGAAATCTGGCAGGATATTGGATTTGGCCAGGTGGCCATGAATGTAGAGTAGATCCTGCGTTTTGAGTCTTTTGAGTTGGGTTGTGCTTTTATAGGATGTAAATTCCAGTTGAACCAGATCTATCTCGCTTCTGCCTGCAATCTTGTACTCTTTTACAAATTGTGCCTCAGAGGGATTACCCAACCAAATGGATATAAAAAGACTCAGACACAATTTTTTCAGCATACGGTAGAGGTACGGGTCGAACCTTAAAAGGTTTTTAAAAATAAAAAAAAAGCCAGAATGTCATCTGGCTTTGGTCAATTTAGAAGAATTCCTTCATCTTGTCAAAAAAGGATTTTTCTTGCTTTCCCGGATCAGGCTTAAAATTATCTGAATTTCTCAGCCCTTCTAGGACAGCACGTTCTTCTCTGGATAGTTGAGTTGGAGTCCAAACGTTAACCATAATCAATTGATCTCCTCTGCTGTATCCATTGATATCTTTTATTCCTTTGCCTTTGAGCCTGAGCATTTTCCCACTTTGAGTCCCGGGATCGACCTTGATTTTCACCTTCCCATCGATCGTTGGGACTTCAACAGAATCTCCCAAAGCTGCTTGGATAAAGGAAATGTGTAAATCATAAATGACATTGTTTCCTTCTCTTTGAAAAACGCTTTCCTCAGCTTCTTCGATAACGATAAGCAGATCGCCAGGGATTCCGCCCGGGATTTCATTTCCCTTACCCGACATACTGAGCTGCATCCCTTCACCTACACCGCCCGGGATATTGATGGAAATTACTTCCTCCTTGATAATAAGTCCTCTAGAATCGGCTTCTGCCGGTTTTTTATCTACAATCTGACCTGCGCCACCACATACGGTACAAGTGCTCGCTGAAACCATTTGTCCTAACATGGTATTCACTACCTTTTTGACCTGGCCAGAACCTTGGCAAGCCGAACAGGTCTTGAAAGTTACACCCAGGGCCACTACGTGTCTTTTGACTTTGATTTTCTTTTCGACACCATTGGCGATTTCTTGCAGATTGAGCTTCAGCTTCACCCGTAGGTTGGTTCCTTTTTTAGTTCGTCTGCCACCGGAACCACCAAAGAAAGATCCGAATCCTCCTCCTCCAAAAATATCTCCGAACTGGGAGAAGATATCTTCCATGTTCATTCCTCCCCCACCGAAGCCTCCATTACCTCCTAAACCTTGATGACCATATTGATCATACCGGGCCTTTTTCTCAGGATTACTTAGGACTTCATATGCCTCTGCCGCTTCTTTGAATTTGTCTTCAGCTTCAGGATTATCCGGATTTTTGTCCGGATGATATTGAATTGCAAGTTTCCGGTACGCTTTTTTTATTTCGTCCGCGCTTGCTGATTTGGATACGCCGAGTACCTCGTAATAATCTCTTTTCGCCATGATATGTTAAGCTCCGGTGACCACCTTAGCAAATCTTACTACTTTTTCTCCAAGGATATAACCCTTTTCTACCACGTCTATCACTGCTCCTTTCATCTCCTCGTTTGGTGCAGGAATCTGAGTAATCGCTTCTTGCATATCGGGATTAAAAGGCTTACCTGCCAAATCTTCCATAGCTTTCAATCCTTTTGAATCAAGAACTCTGACCAATTTATGATAGATCAGTAAATTACCTTCCCTAATTTTAGCTGAATCCGACTCAATGTCAGAGGCTTTGATTGATCTTTCGAAATCGTCTACCACAGGGATGAGGTCCCTCAGGACATCTTCAGAAGCAGTTTTAATTAGTTCTGTGCGCTCTTTTGCTGTTCGCTTTCTGAAGTTTTCAAAATCAGAATAAAGCCTCAGGTACTTTTCTTTAAGTTCTGCTATTTCAGCTTCCTGTTTTGCCTCCAGGCTTTCCTGCTTTATATCAGTTTGCTCATTTAGATGAGATTCTGCTGTAGCCATCTCTTCGGTAGCTTGGTTTATTTCCTGATCTAGTTGGTCTTTATTTTCCATGGTCCTATTTCTAGTTGAATGATTGGCAAATAGCAATGACTTTGCCAAGGCTTTAATGCTGACAAAGTGGCATTTCAAGAATGGATTGCCTGCCAAATCAAATCCTTAAGTTTTTCAAGGTTATATTGACTTACAGAAGAAATGAACACATATGGGATATCTTTTGGGATATCTAGCTCCATCTCTTTAATGAGGCCTTCGTCTAGCATGTCAGATTTGGAGATGGCTAGAATTCTTTTTTTATCAAGCAACTCCGGATTGTATTTTCCAAGCTCCCCCAAAAGGATACGGTATTGATCATTCAAATCCGCGGCATCAGTAGGAATTAGGAATAGAAGTATTGAATTTCTTTCGATATGTCTCAAAAATCTAATCCCCAAACCTTTTCCTTCTGCTGCTCCTTCAATAATCCCTGGAATATCTGCCATCACAAAAGACTTATCATCTCTGTAGCTGACCACACCGAGATTAGGCACCAACGTGGTAAAAGGATAATCCCCAATTTCAGGTCTTGCGGCAGAGATTGAGGAGAGTAAAGTTGATTTACCGGCATTGGGAAATCCAACCAAACCGACATCTGCCAAAAGTTTCAGCTCGAGAATAATCCATTCCTCAATTCCTGACTCACCTGGTTGAGCAAAGTGAGGTGCCTGATTGGTGGCAGTTTTAAAATGATCATTGCCGAGACCTCCTCTTCCACCTTTGGTGAGTATTACTTCTTGCCCATCTTGGGTGATTTCAAATCTCTTCTCACCCGTTTCTGCGTCTTTAGCAACGGTACCTAGGGGGACTTCCAAAATTACATCCTTCCCATCTGCCCCTTTACGTTTGCCACCTTCGCCTCCAATACCAGAGTCTGCAATGACATGCTTTTTATATTTTAAATGTAGAAGAGTCCAGAGTTGGGAATTTCCGCGAAGAATAATATGTCCTCCACGGCCTCCATCACCTCCGTCGGGCCCACCTTTAGGAACATGTTTTTCCCTTCGGAAATGGACCGAACCTGCGCCTCCTGCTCCTGATCTGGAGCAAAATTTGACATAATCGATAAAGTTTGAATCAGCCATGGTCAAAGAAACAAAAAAGCTAAGCCCGAGAGCCTAGCCAAGTCTTGGAATGTCAAAATTAAGAAATCAATGGCAATCAATAGCTATCAATAACTTTAGAGATCTGACTAAAGATATCATCAATTTTGCCTACACCATTGATTTTCTGAAATTTACCTTGCTTTTCATAATATTCTGCTACCGGAAGTGTCTCTGCAAGGTAAACTTTGATTCGGGTATTGATTTTATCTTCATCTTGATCGTCTGCTCTCCCTGAGGTCTTTCCTCTTTCTTTGATTCTTTCTTTCAAAAGATCATGGGGTACGTCTAGCGCAATCATTCCTGAAATTTTCATTGATAAGCCCGAAAGCATCACGTCCAAAGCACTTGCCTGAGCTGTAGTACGAGGAAATCCATCGAAAATGAATCCTTTTGTCTCTAAAGTAGAACTGATTTTATCTTCCACCATCTTTATTACGACCTCGTCTGGTACAAGATGCCCCTGATCCATATACCCCTTAGCTAGTTTTCCCAGATCGGTACCTTCACCTAAGTGCTTCCTAAAGAGGTCGCCAGTGGAAAGATGGGTTAATCCGTATTTTGCAATGATATTTTCACTTTGGGTACCTTTGCCTGCGCCTGGGGGGCCGAAAAGAACGATATTGAGCATTATGTAGAGTCTATTTTATGAATTACTAAGTTGATAGATGTCTGGAAGATTTCTCCCCAAACCATCATAGTCTAAGCCGTAGCCGACAACAAATTTATTGGGAATTTCAAAACCCACATAATCCAGAGGATAATTAAACCTGAATGCCTCTTTTTTGAATAGTAAAGTCGCAACGGCTAGGCGTTTTGGATTTTTCTTTGAAAGCTCAGATAAAAGAAAATTCATACTAATGCCAGTATCCACGATATCCTCCACAATAATTACAGTTTTATTGAAAATGTCAGCAGTGAGCCCGATCACAGTTTTCACCTTTTCGGTAGTAGTGGCACCAGAATAAGACGAAATTCTCAAAAATTCGCATTGTACAGGTAGGTCGATTTTCCTCGCCAAGTCTGCAAAGAACACAAAAGACCCATTTAATATTCCAAGAAGAATTACTTCTTCTCCCTCAAAATCCTGATTAATCCTCAATCCGATTTCATTGATTCTTGATTGAATTCGAGATTGTGAGAGATAAATTTCGAAATAATTTTTGTTCAATTTGATCACATTCATGGTAACTGCTTACAACTTTCTCATTAAGTATTTATAAATCTGTATCATGGCATCCAAATCAATTAATGAAACCCTCTCATTTGGAGAGTGAATCTGATCCACAGGTGGACCGATAAAACACCAATCTATAAAGTACGGCGATAATTGGATTTCTCTGCCATCGCTACTACCTGAAGCCTCGACTTCTAGTTGAAATGGAAGGTTGATTTGCTCTAAAAGAGAAATAATTTGATCCAAAAACTTCTTTCTGGGAATGAACTTGTCCCTGATGGAGACTACAACGCCTTCATGATGATGGACACCATCGGAAATCCACGTTACATCGGAAATCAAAGCTTGCTTAACTGGTGCAGTTTTTTGGATGAAATCAATCAAAAACGGCATGCTACCACCTCCGTGCTCTTCATAGGTGGAAAAAATCACCCACCCATCTTCTAGTTCCTCGCACAATTTGAGCGCATTATAGACACCTAAACGATTATCAAGATAGGCTGCCTGTAGAAAATCTTTATCATGCCGAATATTTTGATCAAAAGACAGACAAGTACCCCTTTCGATTTTTCTTGGAAAATCGTGAAATATCGTATCGTCAATCTCGATCAAATTACAAGAAATTTCTCCCCATCGATCTCTCCCAGACAATTTGAAACCCGTGGAAACTTCAGGTCCACCTATTTCAATTAGTTGATTATCATACCTTACCATAAAACCTACCGTGTCTATATGGGCAAAAACGGCAGATCGAGGAGAACCAAATCTCAAAAGAATACAATCGTGAAAATCATTACCGAAGAAAATTTCGGGTAAAACTTTCCACCTAGTCTTCCGTTTGCAAATGTATTCAACCAAAAACTGTGAAAATTCAGTCTCTTGGCCAGATACAGAATTGATTGAAAGAATTTCGGAAAGGAGATTCATGATTGGAATTAATTATACAATCTTTAACAATTCTTGTTGAGATTTTAGGATATTTTATGATATTGGATTGCCAATTAAATAAAAGGCCTAGATTTGCAGTAAATTAAAAGTTTATAAATTTGTAATCACATCTATCAATCACATAAATCTTGAACAAAAATTTTTTGTCATGAAAAAACTAATACTCTCAACCCTTATGGCTGGTTCATTGGCACTAACGACCAATGCCCAGGAATTCAACAAATGGTCAATTGAAGCCACTGCAGGTTTCAATAAGCCTATGGCCCCATTAACCGGAGGCTTCCTATCCCCAACACTTAATATTGGGCATGTGGATTTCGGTGTGAGGTACATGTTTAATGAAAAGTTCGGTGCAAAGCTTGATTATGGCTTTGGTTCATTCAAAGAAGTAGATGGTCATAGTCCTAGTTTTGACACCAAATACAACAGACTAAATCTTCAAGGTGTTGCCAATATCGGCAGAATCATGAATTTTGAGACATTCACTAGGAAATTCAATCTACTTTTGCATGGTGGTGCAGGTATTGGATTAGTAAATCCCGAGGAGAATCTTTTCAATGATTTTGACGACAATGTATACACGTTGATTTTCGGGATCACACCTCAAGTGAAACTTAGTGAAAAAGTGGCATTGGTTGGTGATATTTCAACCATCCTTAATGGGCGCCAAACAGTCACATTTGACGGTGCTACTGCAATCAGACCCGATATTTCAAATGGTTTTTACGGTGCCAATGGCACTTGGTGGACAGGTACTTTAGGTTTAAACATTTACCTTGGCAAACAAGCTCAGCATGCTGACTGGTACATTGCTGCTGATAAATATGCAACCAAGGAAGAACTTGCCAGCCAGATCAATGGCATAAAGGATATGCTTAAAGATTCAGATGGAGATGGAGTTCCTGATTATTTGGATAAAGAGCCAAATACACCTGCTGGTGCACGTGTTAGCTCTTCAGGTACCACCTTGGATTCCGACGGAGATGGCACACCTGATCATCTTGATAAATGTCCATTCCAACCAGGTCCTGCGTCTTCGAACGGATGTCCTGTAGAAGTATCAAGAGAAGAGGTTGATTATTTGAAGAAAGCTATCAACGACGGATATGTGAATGTTTATTATGCATTTGACAGCGATAAGCCATTGGCTTACTCAGTAAGTGCAGCTAACTACATTTCAAATTTCCTCAAGAGAAATCCAGGGGTGAAAGTTGAAATTAAAGGTTATGCAGATGAACTTGGACCTGAAGATTACAATATCAAATTATCCGAAAGAAGAGCTAAAGCTGTTTATGACCTGCTGATTGCCTCAGGTATTGATTCCTCAAGGCTTAGCTTCAAAGGATATGGAGAAGATACTTCAGTAGACAAATCTTCAGCTGATGCAAGACAGATGGCTAGAAGAGCAAGTTTTGAAGTAAAATAACCGTTACAAAAAAATATTAAAAGCCCGTCTCACAAGGATGGGCTTTTTTATTTATTAAAAACCAATTGATTTTTTACCTTTGGAGAATAGTTCATCTCAACATCTTCTGAATCACATGAAACACAATTTACTATTGATTTTATTCTTAGGTGTGGCGCAAATCACATTTGGACAGGCTGATTACAACAAATGGTCTGTTGAAGTTGCAGGAGGGTTTAACAAACCGATGGGCCCACTTACTCCTGGTTATTTCTCTCCAACTTTGAACATCGGCCATGCTGATTTTGGTGTAAGAAGAATGTTTAACGAAAAGTTTGGACTAAGTGCAGGATTAGGCTTTGGTCAATTCAATGAAGCCAAAGGCACAAAAGAATTTGCAACAGATTATTTAAATACTTCAATAAATGGAGTTATCAACTGGGGAAGAATCATGTCAATTGAGTCTTTTGCGAAAAAGTTGACTATCCTGACGGAAACCGGCGTAGGTATCGGAAGATTAACTTCAGAGAACAGAGTTGCATCTATCTTGATCCCAGGTGTTGGAGCAGATTTTGATCCGGACTATGTATATAGCTTTACTGGCAAATTGAAGTTACTCTATTCCTTGAGCAATAGAGTGAGCTTGCAAGGAACAATATCTACTACCATAAATGGAAGGCAGCGGTACACGTTTGATGGAAATGAATTTAACCAAAATGGTAGACCTTTTGACCCAGAGATTCCATTCATTCATGCTACAGGAACTTGGTGGACTGGGACAGTTGGATTAAACTTTTATCTAGGGAAAGCAGAGCAACATGCAGACTGGTACATTGCTCCGGACAAATATGCTACCAAGGTAGAATTGGAGGAAGCCGTAACAGGTGTCAAAGACATGCTCAAAGACTCAGACGGTGACGGAGTGGCTGACTACTTGGATAAAGAACCAAATACTCCTGCAGGAGCTCGGGTAAATACACAAGGCATTACTCAAGACTCAGATCAAGATGGAACTCCTGATCATTTGGATAAATGTCCATTCGTACCTGGTCCTACTTCCACAAATGGCTGTCCAGTGGAACAGGTGGTTTCTGAAGTTGACTACCTTAAAAAGGCTATCAATGATGGGTACGTGAATGTGTTTTATTCATTTGACAGCTACAAACCACTTCCTTTTTCAATTAGTGCAGCAAACTACATTTCCAATTTTCTAAAAAGAAATCCAGGATCAAAAGTAGAAATTAAAGGCTATGCTGATGAATTAGGTCCAGAAGACTATAATATTAAACTCTCAGAAAAAAGAGCTAAGGCTGTCTACGACTTATTGATTGGATCAGGTATTGATGCTTCTAGACTTTCTTTCAAAGGTTATGGAGAAGATACATCTGTGGATAAATCATCAGCAGATGCACGACAACTCGCACGAAGGGCAAGCTTTGAAATCAAATAATGGATATTGAAAACCCGGCTATGCCGGGTTTTTCTTTTATTTTTGAGATATGTACATCCTTTCGAACCAACCAAGCATAGCAAATCAGTTTATCGCTGAGTTGAGAAGTATTCATATCCAAAAAGATCGGTTGAGATTTCGTAAAAATCTAGAGCGAATCGGAGAAATTCTTGCTTACGAAATTTCAAAAACAATGGATTACAAAATTGTCGAGGTAGAAACCCCCTTGGCAATATCCAAAGTTGAAGTGCCAAAACATCAACCCGTAATTATTGCCGTTCTTCGTGCTTCACTCCCTTTTTACCAAGGTTTTCTAAATTTTTTTGATATGGCAGAAAGTGGGTTTATTGGCGCTTTTCGGGAAGAAAAAAAGTCAGCTATTTCCATCAATCTAGGATATCATGCAAGTCCAGATATCACGGGTAAGGAAATCATTTTAGCAGACCCGATGCTTGCAACAGGTAAATCAATAATCGAATCCATCCAAACACTTTTGAGACACGGCGAGCCTAGAATCATACATATTGCGGCAGCATTTGCTGCACCCGAGGGAGTGGATTACATAAAAAACAACCTTAAAATACCACATAAGATTTGGCTAGGAGCTCTGGATGAAAAATTAAATTCCCAATCCTACATTGTGCCCGGTCTAGGGGATGCAGGTGATTTGGCCTTTGGAGAAAAACTATAAAACTCCATGCTTACCTATTTCTTATTGGTTTTTGGGCTTTTCATTTTATTGCTTGGGGGTAAGCTTCTAGTGGATGGTGCATCGTCCATTGCCCTAAAACTCGGATTAAGTTCAGGTTTAATTGGACTAACAGTAGTAGCATTTGGAACTTCTGCACCAGAACTACTTGTAAGCATCAATGCGGCTATTAAGGGAAATGGTGACATATCTATAGGCAATGTAGTTGGCTCCAATATTGCCAATATCGGTCTGGTATTGGGAATAAGCGGATTGTTTTACCCGATTGAAATAAGTAAAGCGCATTTACGGTTTGATTACCTATTAATGCTAGCTGTCACGATAGTCTTTTTCGTTTTGAGTATGAATCAAAAAATCAGTTTTTGGGAGGGTTCTGGATTGGTTAGCGGGTTCATTCTATTAAACGGTTACTTACTTCGAAATCTGGGCAAAGGCCAACCGCTAGAGAATGAGCTTGTAGAGGAGAATCTTGAAAAAATCAAGAAGTACAGTTTACCCATATCTGTGATTCTTCTCATTCTTGGAATCGTTGGTCTTTATTTTGGATCTGAAATGCTTGTAGAAAATGCTGTTTTAGTTTCGAAAGAATATGGCGTTTCCGAACAAATAATTGGGGTGACGATCATCGCAATAGGAACTAGTCTACCCGAACTGATTACCTCTATTATTGCAGCATTATCTAAAAGAACAGACCTAGCTTTAGGCAATATTCTCGGCAGCAACATCATGAATATCCTTTCGATAATAGGCATTACAGCATTAATTAAACCAATCGGAGTATCAAAGGAATTCATCAAAACTGATTACATCTGGATGATAGGTATTACTATCCTGCTTTTTCCTTTGATGAGGACTAAGATGAGAGTTTCCAAATTTGAAGGATCAATTCTCCTTCTTTCCTATTTTGGCTATCTATACTCTATACTATGACAGATTCCTTTTTTACGTTTTTTGGAATCTACATTCTTACCCTATTCAAGTTTATTGCAGGGCCGGTTTTAGGTTTTGCAGCTGGCTATTCAGCCTTAAAAATCATATTTGTCACTGTCCTCGGAATGATGTCAAGTGTGACTGTCTTTACTTTCCTAGGAACGAAATTGAAAAAGATCTACCGATCCAATTTTGGAAAGCCAACCAAATTATTCTCCAAAAAAAACCGACAAATTGTATCCTTATGGAGTAAGTATGGTGAGTTGGGAATAGCTTTTCTCACGCCAATCCTACTTACTCCAATAGGAGGCACTTTGATTTTAGTCTCTTTTGGAACGAAAAAGCGAAAGATATTCACTTACATGTTGCTAAGTGGAATTCTATGGGCAGTCTTTTTTAGTTTATCAATAGACTGGATTTTATCCTTTTCATTCATTTCGGATTTAGTCGGGTAAATTCTCATCAGGCAAAATCTCAATGTCCTGAATCAGCACTCGATTTGATATTTCTTGCCCTGTTAGTGTCGCCGCGAGACCTCCCATAGCTGTTTCCTTATAGCGGCTTTCCATCGAAGCTCCTATTTCTCCCATTGCCTCGATACATTCATCAACAGGAATTACAGCACTTACATTGGCAAGTGCAATCTGGGCAGAGCTAAAAGCTATCGCTGCGGCGCTGGCATTCCTAACCACGCACGGAACCTCCACCAGACCCGCAACAGGATCACAAACTAACCCAAGCACGCATTGAATTGTGATGGCCACTGCGTTAAATACCTGATCCACATTTCCACCTAGTGAATATACGATCGCACCAGAAGCCATCGCAGCAGCTGAACCTGTCTCTGCCTGACATCCTCCTACCGCACCAGCCAAACTCGCCTTTTCTTCAATAATCAAAGCAATGCCAGCTCCTACCAAAAGTCCTTCAAGAATAACAGAATCATCCAAGTCATGGATTTCTTGTAAAGTCACCATAGTACCTGGAAGTATCCCTGAAGCTCCTGCGGTAGGTGCCGCTACCACCCTACCCATGCAAGAATTAACCTCTTTTGCTGCCAAAGCTCTCGAAATCAATTTTTGAAATTCTGGAGAAAGGACTGTTAGAGGGCTATTGAAAACCTTTTTTGCTCCATTATTTATCATCCCAGACCTAGAAGTCATATCTTCTTCTAAACCAGCCTTTACGGCATCTTTCATCACTTGGTAAGCGAGTGCAAGCCCATTCCAAATTTTTTCCTCGGAGGAATTTTTTTGCTCTATTTCGTACTCAATGACAGACCTAACCAAAGATAAATTTTGCTCATCACAGTACTTCTTCCATCCACTAAAGCTTTCAAAAAGGAAACACATGTCTATTTGGGTTTATTAATATTTAATTCTCTACTCGACCTCGTTAATTGAGGTAAAATCAAAAATCGAAGTTCACAGTCTGCGTGATAGCTGGATCCAAACTCAAAGCTACAGGACAAGTTCGAGCTGCGTTTTTAATTTTTTGAAGAAAAGCGGCATCCTGAACTGGATTATACCAAGTAAAATTCACAATTACCTCCTGAATCTTACGAGGATTGGCTTGCATAATTTTCGTAATCTCCCAAGAAAGCCCATTCAAAGAGATTCCTTCTCTGTCTGCAATAATACCCATAATAGTCACCATGCACGAACCAAGGGCGGCACAAACCAAATCTGTAGGAGAAAACGCTTCTCCTTTCCCGTTGTTGTCTACCGGTGCATCGGTTATGATCAAATTTCCGGACTGAACATGCTTTGCTTCTGTTCTTAAATTACCTAAATACGAACTTTTTATAGTGGGCATAAACTCTTACTTTTAAAATGCAGTTAAATACTTTATAATCAAAAATAGGGCAATATTTTCGACCGATTCGAATGAGCAAGCTGAATTTCACCTTTCTGTTTCTTTTATTTTTCACAAGTCATGCTGCATTTTCTCAGCGGGATGATATTGGGAATTATGAATATGACAAAGAATACTTGTTTGGGTTAAACAAGAACACAAATGGGGGCCTTATTGGAGGGATTGCCTTCAAAATGGGTACTCGGATAGATGATTCACAGTTTGCTTTCTGGGGAATTGAACTTTCTAATGTCAAGAATCAAAAAGAAACACGTTACAATACTGTCTTAGGTAACAGTTACATTTTTGGAAAGTCAAATTACCTCTATGCCATCCGCCCTCATTATGGCAGGGAAATTATTCTGTTTAAAAAAGCACCAAATCAAGGTGTCCAAGTTTCAGCATTAGCTGCAGCAGGACCAACATTCGGTCTTATTGCTCCTTATTTTATCGAATATGCGCTAAACAGAGTGGAAACAGTAGTAGAGCAATACGATCCAGAAAAGCATCAAAGCAGATTTAATATTTTGGGTACTGGACGTTTATTTCAAGGTATCGGACAATCTCAGCTAGCAATCGGAGCTATGGCAAAAGCTGCACTCCATTTCGAATTTGGAGTTTTCAAAAGCAGTGTGACTGGATTGGAACTTGGATACATGGTGGAAGGTTACAACAAGGAAATTCCACTGATCCCCACCACCGAGAATGCCCAATTCTTCCAGTCTGCTTATTTCACCTTTTTCTACGGATTTAGAAAATAAGCGAATTGGCTTTTGAATAGGTCTGGATTACCTTTGCATCAAATCTCAAGACGATGATCGAATTACCTGTAATTTCCGAAGAAGCAACTAAACGGAAAAAGCCAGATTGGCTTCGCGTAAAGCTTCCCGTAGGAAAGGAATATGCCAAAGTCAGAAAACTAGTTGACGAAAATAAGCTTCATACCATCTGCGAAAGCGGTAACTGTCCAAATATGGGAGAGTGCTGGGGCGCAGGAACAGCTACCTTCATGATCTTGGGGAATGTCTGTACCCGATCTTGTTCCTTCTGCGCCGTAGCAACGGGACGTCCGAATGAATACGATACGGACGAACCAAGACGGGTAGCTGAGGCCATCAAATTGATGGGCGTAAAGCATGCAGTAATTACATCAGTCAACCGAGATGAACTTAAAGATCGAGGCGCTGAAATTTGGTATCAGACAGTCGTACTTACCAAAGAAATGTCTCCTTCCACTACCATTGAAACCCTAATCCCTGATGTGAAAAGCAATTGGGACGCACTATACCGAATGATCGAAGGTGGTCAAGAAGTGGTTTCGCACAATATGGAAACTGTAGGAAGGCTTTACCGAATGGTAAGACCTCAAGCCAAATATGAGCGATCTTTGGAACAGATCAAATTGACCAAAGAATATGGCAAACGGACCAAAACCGGAATTATGCTTGGTCTAGGTGAGTCCAAAGACGAAGTATACAAAGCAATGGACGACTTGGCAGCTAATGGCTGTGATATTCTCACTCTAGGTCAATACCTCCAACCTACTAAAATGCACATCGAGGTGGCAGAATTTATCCATCCCGATCTTTTTGCTCACTACAAAGAAGAAGGGCTGAAAAGAGGGCTGAAATATGTAGAATCAGGACCTTTGGTAAGATCATCTTACCATGCTGAGCGACATGTTCATGTGTGATTTAACGAAAAAGCCATTAACTAAAAAAGGGCTTCCAGAAATGGAAGCCCTTTTTTGATCAAGTTCGAGATGACTTAAGCCATCACGTTTTCTTTTGCATATTCCTCTACTGGAATACAGCTACATACCAAGTTTCTGTCACCAAAAGCAGAATCAATTCTTCGCACACTTGGCCAGAATTTGCCTTCTTTTACGTAAGCGATTGGGAATACCGCCTTCTCTCTAGAATAAGGTAAATTCCACTCGCCAGTCAACACCATGGTAGCTGTATGTGGTGCATTTTTCAACACATTTTCCACTTTATCAGCTTTTCCTTCTTCGATTTCCTTAATCTCTGCACGAATCGAAATCATCGCATCGCAGAACTTATCCAATTCAGCTTTAGTCTCAGATTCGGTTGGCTCGATCATCAAGGTTCCTGCCACAGGGAAAGACACTGTAGGTGCGTGATAGCCATAATCCATCAATCGTTTGGCTATATCTTCTACCTCTACTCCTACTTCTTTGAATGCACGGCAATCCAAGATCATCTCGTGCGCAGCACGACCTTGAGAACCGGTATAAAGGATGGAATAATGGCCGTTGAGTCTTTCTTTGATGTAGTTGGCATTCAAAATCGCCATTTTGGTTGCATTCGTCAATCCGTCACCCCCCATCATGGAGATGTAAGCATAAGAAATCGGGAGAATGCTGGCGCTTCCGTATGGGGCAGATGAAATGGAAGAAACCGCATGCTCTCCACCTGTCTTAATTAATGGATTACCAGGAAGGAAAGGTGCCAGATGGCTAGCCACACAAATTGGGCCCATGCCGGGTCCACCACCACCGTGAGGAATACAGAAAGTTTTGTGCAAATTCAAGTGACAAACGTCAGCACCGATTCTACCCGGAGAGGTCAAACCTACTTGGGCGTTCATATTTGCTCCATCCATGTACACTTGCCCACCATATTGATGGATCGTAGCACAAATCTCCTGAATGGCTTCTTCAAACACCCCGTGAGTAGAAGGGTAAGTCACCATCAAGCAAGACAAGTCGGAAGCATGCTCAGCAGCTCTTGCTTTCAAGTCTTCTACATCAATATTTCCTTTCTCATCACACTTCACCAGCACCACTTTCATACCTGCCATGACAGCAGATGCTGGGTTGGTGCCGTGAGCTGAAGTAGGAATCAAAGCTACATTTCTGTGGCCTTCACCACGGTTCATGTGATATGCTCTGATCACCATGAGACCGGCATATTCGCCCTGAGCGCCAGAGTTTGGCTGAAGCGAAGTATCTGCAAAACCAGTAATCTCTGTCAACCAAGTTCTCAGGTTAGTGAAAAGCTCCTGATAGCCTTCTGTCTGATCGATTGGAGCAAATGGATGCAACTGACCAAATTCAGGCCAGGTCACAGGGATCATTTCTGCAGTGGCATTGAGCTTCATAGTACAAGAACCCAAGGAAATCATGGAGTGAACCAATGAAAGGTCTTTGGACTCGAGACGCTTGATATACCGAAGCATCTCGTGCTCACTGTGATAGTTATTAAATACAGGATGTGTCAAATAAGCTGACTTTCTAAGCAAAGCCTCAGGCAATTCCAGATTCAAGTCAGCTGCCATGGCATGGACATCAGGAGTTGATTTACCTGTTGCTTTCGCAAAAACAGAAATCACCTCAACTGCATCTTCCACGGTTTTTGCCTCATCGAAGGAGATGAAAATCACTCCTTCTTCATATCTGAAGTTCATCTCAGCAGCTAGTGCCGTCTCTTGCACTTTCTTTTGCAAACTACTATCTACACTCACTTTGATCGTATCAAAATAAGTTTTTGAGGAAACTTCAAGACCTAGTTGGGTCAATGCATTTGCAGTAAGTTTCGCAAGGCCGTGAGTTCTTAAGGCGATATTTTTCAAGCCTGTTGGACCATGATAGACCGCATAGAAACTGGACATCACTGCCAAAAGAACCTGAGCAGTACAAATATTGGAAGTAGCTTTTTCACGCTTGATGTGCTGCTCTCGGGTCTGAAGTGCCATTCGGTATGCCTTATTTCCAGCTCGGTCAATTGACACCCCTATGATTCTTCCAGGAATCTGACGCTTAAATTCCTCTTTCGTGGCAAAAAACGCAGAGTGTGGTCCGCCATAACCCATCGGTACACCAAATCGCTGAGCAGATCCAACAACGACATCAGCTCCCATTTCTCCCGGAGGAGTTAAAAGAGTCAATGCCAACAAATCTGAAGCGAAAGCTGTCAATACCTTGTTGTCTTTTGCTGCTGCTAGCATTGCTGAATAATCACTTACCTCACCATCTGCATTTGGATATTGGAACATCACTCCATATAGTTCAGGATCGGTCAAATCCAATGCTGAAAGCGGTCCAAAAACCAATTCAATTCCGATAGGTTCTGCCCGAGTAACCAACAATGCTTTGGTCTGAGGGAATACCTTTTCGTCTACAAAATACTTGTTGGCGTTCTTCTTCTCTCTTGGTTTGACGGCATGCAACATCGTCATGGCTTCAGCTGCTGCTGTACCTTCATCAAGCAAGGAAGCATTTGCCAATTCCATTCCTGTCAACTCCATCACCACGGTCTGGAAGTTGATCAAGGCTTCCAAACGTCCCTGTGCGATTTCCGCTTGATAGGGAGTGTAGGCAGTATACCATCCTGGATTTTCGAGCACGTTTCTGAGCACTACCCCCGGAACGATCGTGTCGTAATATCCCATCCCAATGTAGGACTTGAACACCTTGTTTTTGGAAGCCAATTTTTTGAAGTTTTTCAAAAACTCTGACTCTAACTGAGCAGCCGGAAGGTTGAGCGGTCGCTCCAATTGAATAGAAGTAGGGACAGTTTGGTTGATTAATTCTTCAAGGGAGGAGGCACCGATTTTCTCCAACATCTCCGCGATTTCCGCCTCTGTCGGGCCATTGTGTCTGCTCTCAAATTTGACAGCATTAGAAAGATTGATCTGCATAAAGAACGCTTAGAAGTATGATCTATTTGGGTTTGAAATCCACCTGATTTTACGAGCGCAAAGGTAAGATTTCCTTAAGGAAAAGTCTTTGGGCTCATTCAATTATTTACATCCTTAACATCAGAATTGACAGGCGGTTTTTTTGAGGGTTAAAAAAATGGCTAGTTTAGAGCCCTAAACTGAAAATTATGAACAAAGGACTCATTTTATGCGGTGCTTTGACTATTGGAATGATGCTGCCGGCAATGGCCCAGGATCCTGTTCAAGTCAAATACGCCAATACCATCACGGTAGAAGATCTAACCAAACACCTCACCTACCTCGCTTCTGATGAGATGAAAGGCCGGGACACCGGTTCTCCTGAAGGAAAAATAGCTGCTCAGTATTTGGCAGATTTCTACAAAGAACTTGGATTGAGTGCTCCAGTAAATGGAAGCTATTTTCAGAATGTACCTTTGGTAAGCACCAACTTTTCCAAAGTGACCCTGCAAATTGGCAAAGCCAAACTGGTTGAAAACACAGATTTTGTATTTACCGGTGATGGAAATATGGCCAAGGCAGCAAAAGCTGATCTGGTATTCTTAGGCTTAGTGACTGATGAAAATCTGGCTAAAGTTGACGTGAAAGGAAAATTGGTCGGACTTTGGGCTGTCGGTGTACGAAGCAATGACTTGGTGACGAAAGTGATGGATGCCGGTGCTGCAGGTATTGTGATTGTGACCATGGAAGGTCAGGCCAACTTTGACCGAATAGCCAACCGATACAAAACCCTAGCCGGTAGAGGCCGAATCGGTTTTGACCAGGAAATCAAGCAAAGACCAATCTTTATGGTCAGCTCGGATAAAATGGCTCAGCTTTTCAATACTCCTGTAGAAACCCTGAAAGAAGCGGCAAAAACCAACCCAACCAGCATTGCTTCTCAAAAGGCCACTTACCAAATCGTAAAAACCAAAACTCCGGTTGAAACTGTCAATGTGATGGGCTTTCTGGAAGGCACTGATAAAAAAGAAGAAGTATTGGTAATCTCTTCGCACTATGACCACGTGGGTGTAAATGGTGAAGGAGATGCATTCAATGGTGCTGATGATGACGGTTCGGGTACTGTGTCTGTGATGGAAATTGCAGAGGCATTTGCCACAGCCGCCAAGGAAGGCAAAAGACCAAGAAGAAGCATTTTGTTCCTGAATGTAACCGGCGAAGAAAAGGGACTTTTAGGCTCTGAATACTATGCCGAAAACCCAGTATTCCCGATCGCGAACACCGTGAACAACATCAACATTGACATGGTGGGACGTATCGACTACGAATACCAAAAGGCTGAAAATAAAGATTACATCTATGTAATCGGTTCAGAGATGCTTTCTTCTCAATTGAAGAAAATCAACGAATACAACAACATCACCTACACCAATCTGATCCTAGACTACCGCTACGATGCAGAAGATGATCCTAACCGATTCTACTATCGCTCAGACCATTACAACTTTGCGAAGTTCAACATACCGGTGATCTTCTTCTTCAATGGCGTACATGACGACTACCATCAGGTGACTGACACAGTAGACAAGATCGAGTTTCCATTGATGACCAAAAGAGCTCAATTAATCTTCCACACAGCTTGGGATTTGGCAAACAGAGACCAAAGAACTCCGGTGGATGGTACCAATACAAGAACGGATAGATAATAAAATGGCCCCGAAAATTCCGGGGCAATTTTTTGTTTCAATTTATCCGAATGCTGTTATAATTCTTCCCTAAAAACAGCAAGTTCAAATCATTCAAAATTTGATATGACCGGACTTTTTGATGAAAATCATTTTTCAAAAATGCCAAAAGCAAAATATAGAATTCCTTCGCGTCTCGGACTTTTTCAAGTGAATGACCATCTCGAAACAGAACCAATGTGCTCTTAGGAAAAAATTCTGCTAACACATCTACCACCTTAGGATTAATCAAAAGATCATAGGCACTTCCAAGGATAATTACCTGACCTGTAAAACTTAGGCCCACATCATAGTTGGTTCCTATCAGTGGGAATTTTTCCTTGAAATAGGCCATCCAAAGTCCATCGCTTTTCTCTTTCAAAAAATTAGCGATCGGAAAGTCCGTCTTTGCTTCAGTCATAAGTTCAATGGAATGCTCAAAAGACCGGACCGCAAAAGAGACTGGGAAATATATTTTTGCAGATTTTGACGGGCTTTCTTTGAATACCTTCATCGCTGAATTGATCAAACTATCTCTCAATGACGGATCAGAATTGAAGTAATCAACAGAAGATTGGTATGCAAATTCAAAGAATTCGGCATTTGTCAGTTCGGTGGATTTGTTCTGAAAATAGTTGGAAAAATTCCAAAAACTCAGATTGGTCTGAATATCCATTAGAAATGGATTGATACATAACAGTTTTTCTACGCTTTGAGAATAGCCGGACAAATAATGAAGCAGAATACCATTGGAAGAAGAATATCCAAGCAATGACACTTTCTTTTGACCCAAAAGTTTTCTTCTGATCAATTCGATGTCTTGGGAAACCTGGTTTTGATTCAACCAACGGTAGATTTTCTCCCAGTCCTGATTCGCGTTTTCATTAATGAAATTTTGAAGATCCTCCGAAAAATGCCTTCCAGAAATCCTTACCCAGTTTAATTCTGCTTTAACAGATTCACCTAACTCAAACTTCTGAAAAGCATCATCAATCGGATCATCCAAAGTGAAGACAGTCTCTCGATCAGGATCAAATTCATTTTCAAAATGATAAGTGATCGAAATTTTCCTGCTTTGTGGATCCGAATGATCCAGCGGAACAAGGATATTTTCTGCTAAAGGATTAAGAAAAAGGCCAAAAATCAAACCTATCGTATCAATCATTTTTGGCCATTTGGCTGATCAAATTGAAACACATGAAATACTAAAAAATCCTCAGAAACCTTATCGTTGCGCGGATGCGCATAATTCAGATAGAGCCCGTTTTCATTCACGAACCAATTATTGATTTGGTAGGTGTAATTGGGAAGCTCAAATTTTGAAAGAAAATTCAGATCAGGATCAAAAACGCTAATTGAAATTTTCTTTTCAGTAAAGCCAGATTCATTGAGAGTAGGATCAGGTGAATCCCAAGTGCCACGATAGATTAGGTTTCGATAGTTATCAGGAATTGGGGTTAAAAAATGTGGGTTATCAATCGCATGTTGATCAATATTTTCCAAATCAATCAATTCAGGCGTGTATTTTCCTTCATGAGATATGCTAGATTTTCCCGCTTGATTTTTTATATCAAAGGAGAATAAACTTGACTCATATTGAAAATTATAAATCATTTGATTCTTCATAAAACCATGAAAACCCAAATAGGTGATAAATCCCACATTACCTCCGACTTGTTTATAATGGTTAGTATGTAAAATGGGAAGCGCCTTTACCTCCAAGGTTTCAATATTGACAGAGGCAACTAATGGAAGACTTGCTCTTTCTTCAAGATTCGCTCCATGGTGGATTAGGGAAAAGAATATCAACTTTTCTTTTGCTAGGTAATAGAGCTTGAAATAAAAATTAAAAACCGGATCTCCTAAGTCTTTATCTGCAAATAAGTGATATAAATCTATAGAATTAACTTTTTGACTCCTTTCGGTAAATAAGTGTAATTTCCCTCTTTCGAACATAAAAATAGAATCGGGATTATGCCAGAACATAGACGAAACCGCTCCTACCCCATTTGGACCATCGTAAAAAAGTTGTTCAGACTTTATAACCTTTGAACTATCTAAATCAAAATAATCCAAAGAGTGCTTCACTCCGTTGTATGCAACAAGTTTATTAATGTTATTTTCTGAATAATTACTAAAAACCTGATATGAGTTAAGTTGATTGGGTGTAATAGGAATTATTACACTTTTGACACCCAAATTTAACTCATTATCAATAGATTTATTATTACAGGATAAAAAAACTAAAATTATAATTTTATAGATTAGTAATCTTTTCATTGTGGTATTGTATAGGGCTGGAGTAGTCCAGCCCTTGTTTTTTAACATGATTTCATTTTATCACAAGTCTGACTTGCGAGGGCTCCACTGAAATCACAGCCACTCATACTCATAGTTGAAGAACACCATACTCTTGTACATTTTATTTCTTCTCCTAAAACTGTCATAGCACATCCTGCACCAGGAAGTTCTAAATCTTGAGCAATCCCTTGGTAAGGAATTAATGAAAATGAAAACAATACAAGAAGAGAAAAACAGACGGTTTTTTTAATAAGGTTCATTTTTTTTAATAGTTTAAATTAAACATTTGATTAGTTGTTTGCAAACGTTGCAAATCTCAAAAAAAAATACAGATCAACTAATTTTCAAAAAAATTACTTCCCTTTATTCTTCTGATTCTTTGTCTTCAGCTGATTTCGGTTAGGCTTTTTGCTGTGCTTTTTCGCTTTTACCTTTTCGCCTTTACCGATATTCTTCTTTGGCTGGGCTTTTTTCTCATGGAATGCGCCTTTGTAATCCGGATTATCCCGCTGCCTTAATTTGTCCAACTCACGTTCGTAAGACTGCTTTTCTTCGAAAGGCGTAGCGGGAACATCCACCGCATCGGGAATTGGCAATTCCTCCACCTTCATTCGAATCAGCTCCTCAATCTTCTCGAAGTGATACTCTTCCGCAGGATTTATAAATGTGATGGCCTTTCCTTCATTTTCAGCTCTGCCGGTTCGCCCAATCCGATGCACATAATCCTCATAGATCAGCGGCACATCAAAGTTGATCACATGGGAAACCAATGTCACATCCAATCCACGAGAGGCCACATCCGTCGCCACCAAGATCCTAACATCTCCGGCTTTGAAGTCCTCCATGGAATTGATGCGGGTGTTTTGACCCTTATTAGCATGGATCACTCGGATTTCACCAAAGTTTTTCCTCTCCAGAAAAGAATACACGGATTCCGCATTTTTCCGGCTTCGGGTGAAAATCATCGCACGATTGATTTCTTCATTCTCGAGAAGGTGAGCCAGCAGGTTAATCTTGGTTTTGATATTGGGTACAATGTATTTCACCTGGCCAATAGTCTCAGCCGTGGTCGCCGAAGGCGCTACCTCTACCCGCTCGGGAAACTCCAAGAATTCGGCAGCTAGATGCTCGATTCTTCCCGAAAACGTAGCCGAGAAAAGAAGATTCTGACGCTTGGTAGGAATCACTTCCAAGATCGATCGGATCTGAGGCATAAAACCCATGTCCATCATCTTGTCTGCCTCATCCAGCACCATGGTTTTCAGTTCTTTCGGATAAACATTCCCTTTTCGGTAAATATCCATGAATCTGCCAGGCGTCGAGATCAAGATATCCACGCCAGCTTCGATGAGTTCCATTTGAGTCTTTGGACCTAGCCCACCATACAAGGACACGATCCGCAAATCCGTATTTTTCCCAAGCTGCCGGGCCACTTCTTCGATCTGCATGACCAACTCCCGAGTAGGAGCCAGAATCAAAGCACGGGGATGCTTTCCCTGAGCGTATTTTACCTTCATCAGCACCGGCAAAATGTAGGCAGCAGTTTTTCCTGTCCCTGTCTGTGCTATCCCCAACACGTCGTGCCCGGCCAATGCCAAAGGAATCGCTTTTTGCTGAATGGGAGTCGGAGTGGTATAGCCGGATTCGGCGACTGCTTCGAGCAATTGTTTGTTTAGCTTAAATGCATCGAACCCTACGGTTTCATTGCTCATGATTGTTAATTTTGAAATGAAATCTCCACTCTCTAAAAAGTAGAACTGATGAAATTATCCTGATCACCAGGGCAAATATAGTCAATGAAGGCCGGATTACTCCGGGATATGTATTGAGCCCAGAGGTACTCATCTCCAAAACCAGTGAAGCCCTTTGTCGAGATTGCACTTAAATCCAATTAGATGCAGGAGAAAATACTCGTCTTCGAGCATAATCTACGGTCAGCAACATCTACGAGAGGCAGAATGTGTCAGCAAAAGAGAAATCTGTACCAAAGCCATAAGGAAATGGCGGAAGGGTTGATTTGCTGAGAGCAAAAAAGCCCAATCAACTTTTTACATAAATAAGTGAGGAGATCCTTGCACTAAAGTGACCGAGTCCTTACTTTTGCAGACCAATTGAGGAAATGCTCTCAATGCAAATCATACGGTGATTGTAGCTCAGCTGGTTAGAGCGCTGGTTTGTGGCACCAGAGGTCGCCGGTTCGAACCCGGTCTTTCACCCAAAACCCCTCCAATCGAGGGGTTTTCTTATTAATAGCTGATTCAAATTGGCATACCATTTGAACTAAACAATCCAAACTAAACCACACTATCATGTTTACTTTGTTTAAAACCTCACCGAAATTCCCGATTGTAAAGCCTGTAAACATCAGGCAAATTCAGAATTATCTTTCCAAGTTTGAAGAATCCTTGAAAGCCTTCGAAGAGGTGCAAAAAGAGGCGGTTCATTCGTGATAAAAAGTAAGTTTTGTGAGGTTATGGAAACATAACCTTTATTTTTTCCCCTTTAATTTTTCTTATCCGATCAAAACTCTATTTTTAAACTCCTTCAATTTTGAACTATGAGTTATATCCATTTTGATAAATCCCAATTAATCAACCTGAATTATTCCCTGGACCGGGAAATCATTCGAACCAACCGTTCGGGCACGTATACCAGCACCACCATCATCGGATGTAACACCAGAAAATACCATGGATTGCTGGTGGTACCACAGCCGCAGATCGATTCCCAAAATCACGTATTGCTATCCACTGTGCACGAAACGGTGATTCAACGCGGCGCCAGCTTTAACTTAGGTATTTCCAAATTCCCGGGAAATTATTCACCAAGAGGTCACAAGTACCTGGAGGATTTCAATTCCGAACCTATCCCAAAATTGACCTACCGAGTAGGTGGTGTAGTTCTGCAAAAGGAACTCATTCTTGATACCAATAGAGATCGAGTAATGATCCGATACACGTTGCTGGAAGCTCACTCCCCTACCAAAATCAGAATCCAGCCATTTTTGGCATTCCGAGGATATCATAATCTGATGAAGGCCAATGACCAGATCGATAAAGAATATGAAGAAGTAGATAATGGCGTGAAGTTTCGGCTTTACCCTCAATATGACCCACTTTACATGCAGCTCTCAAAGTCCTGCGAGTTTATTTCCAAACCGGATTGGTATTACAATATCGAATACATTCAAGAGCGCGAGCGGGGATATGATTATCAGGAGGACTTATTTGTCCCTGGATGTTTTGAATTTGAAATTGAAAAGGGAGAATCTGTCATTTTTTCAGCAGGGCTGACAGATGCTGATCCCGATACACGTCAAAATGCATTTCAAAAAGAAATAGCAAGAAGAATCCCAAGAAATAATTTTGAAAACTGCCTGCGAAACTCTGCAGGACAGTTTATCAGACGGAGAGACGGAGATGTACGAGTCATAGCTGGTTACCCTTGGTTTGGCTGGTGGGGAAGAGATACATTTATTGCCTCTCCAGGTTTGACACTTTCTGCGGGGGATGCAGACACCTTCCTCGAGATCATGGATACCATGTCTAGAGATCTGAAAGGGCCTCTTTTCCCAAATATCGGAAGTGGAGATTATACCAACATGACCTCTATGGACGCCCCATTGTGGTATTTCTGGTCACTGCAGCAATATATCATCTACACAGGTGACAAGAAAACAATCCAAGACCGCTACCTGGGCAAGCTGAGAGGCATCATCGAAGGATACATGACAGGCACTGAATTCAACATTCACATGATGGACTCAGGTCTGGTTTGGGGTGGTCAAGAAGGCGTAGCATTGACTTGGATGGACGCCATCACTTCGGATGGCCCGGTGACTCCACGAATTGGGTGTCCTGTAGAAATCCAAGCGCTTTGGTACAATGCACTCTGCTTCTACCATGAGCTCACTGGAGATGAGGAATATGTCACCTTGGCTTCCAAAGTGAAAGATTCGTTTGATCGTGAATTTTGGTCTTGGGATTATGGCTACTTGGCCGATGTGGTAGACGGTGAAGAAAAAGACTGGTCGATTCGACCAAATATGATATTTGCCACTTCCTTACCATACACCATACTTAGTGAGGAAAAGTGCGATAAAGTCCTAGAAATTGTCAAATCTAAACTGCTGACACCAAGAGGACTTCGCTCTCTATCTCCTGATGATCCTGGATACAAGGGATATTATTTCGGCAACCAAACGAGCCGCGACCATGCTTACCACAACGGTACCGTTTGGGCTTGGTTACTTGGCCACTTTGCAGAAGGATATCTCAAACTGCATGGCAAGGCTGCTAAAAACTTTGTAGAAAAAATCATCAAAGGCTTTGACGGTGTAATGACCCAATATGGGATTGGGACTGTGGCAGAAATATATGACGGAGATGCACCTCACCGCCCAAAAGGCTCGGTGTCACAGGCATGGAGTATTGCAGAATTACTTAGAATGATGGACTTAGTCAAAAGAATTAACTGATTTTTATGAGAGTATTAATGTTTGGATGGGAGTTCCCGCCCCATATTTCAGGTGGTCTAGGTACCGCTTGCTACGGACTGGTACAGGGAATGAATCACCACAACCAAGAAGTGATCTTTGTAGTCCCAAAACTCTGGGGTGATGAAGAACCTCTCGCTGATTTTGTCAATGCCAGTGATGTCACCATCGATTATCGTGAACGGAAATTCAAGAAAATCTGGAAAAATCTCACTTACCTTGAAGTCAACAGCTTTTTGGTTCCTTACTTGGGTCAGGAGGAATTCAAAAAATATACAGACTACACCATGCATCACCGCACGGATGTAGACGAAAGCATCTTTTCAAACAAATTTGAATTCAGCGGAAAGTATGGTAAAAACCTGATGGAAGAGGTATCGCGCTATGCACTCGTGGGGGCACAGATTGCACGGGACCGAAGTGACTTTGACATCATACACGCACACGATTGGCTGGCCTATCCAGCTGGGATCGCCGCTAAAGAAATCAGTGGCAAACCCCTCGTCGTACATGTGCATGCTACCGAATACGACCGTTCAGGCGAATCGGTCAACAAGCCTGTCTATGAAATCGAGCGTGCAGGTATGCATGCAGCAGACCACATCGTGGCAGTTAGCCAACTGACCAAAAATATCTGTGTACGCAAATATGGGGTACCTGCCGAAAAAGTAACCGTACTTCATAATGCAGTATTGGATGCCAGTATCATCAAGTCGGCCTATCAGAAAAAAGTACCTGAAAAAATCGTCACTTTCCTAGGTAGAATTACTTTCCAAAAAGGCCCTGAATATTTTGTTGAAGCTGCTAAAAAGGTCATCGAACGCGATCCCAACGTACGGTTTGTCATGGCAGGTTCCGGTGACTTACTCAATAGAATGATCGATCGAGTGGCCGAACTCCGAATGGGCACTAAGTTTCATTTCACTGGTTTTCTCAAAGGCGACGATGTAGATCACATGTATGCGATCAGTGATGTCTATGTCATGCCTTCTGTATCAGAGCCCTTTGGAATCGCGCCTCTAGAAGCGGTCCGACACAATACTCCTGTGATCATTTCAAAGCAATCCGGTGTGGCAGAAGTGTTGAAAAACGCCATCAAAGTAGACTTTTGGGATGTGGATGCAATGGCCGATGCAATTTTTGCTCTGTTGCATTATCAGAGTATATCCAAGATGTTTAAGGAACTCGGAGGAGAAGAACTCAAAAAATTAAAATGGGAGCATGTTGCTGCCAAACTGGTAACCGTTTACGAAAAAACTTTAGCTCAACGATCATGAGAACCGTCTGTTTTTATTTTCAAGTACATCAGCCATTTCGAATCAAGCCCTACAGGTTTTTTGATATAGGAGAGGATCATTACTATTGGGATGACTACCTCAATAAAAACGTGGTGCGCAAGGTAGCCCAAAAATGCTACCTACCGATGAATGCACTTCTTCTCGAGCTTATCAATAAATATCAGGGAAAATTCAAGGTAGCTTTTTCGATTTCAGGCACCTGTCTGGACCAATTCGAAGCCTATGCTCCTGATGTACTTCAGAGCTTTCAACAGTTGGTAGCTACTGGTCATGTGGAACTACTCAGTGAAACCTATTCGCACTCTTTGGCAGCGCTGAAAAGTAAGGAGGAGTTTTCTGCCCTAGTCAAAAAACATCAGGACAAGATCAAAGATCTTTTCAACGGATACACTCCAAAAGTCTTCCGAAACACAGAGCTGATCTACTCGGATCAAGTTGGAGCAATGGTAGCAGACCTTGGATATGAGGCTGTTCTGACCGAAGGAGCCAAGCACGTACTCGGCTGGAAAAGCCCCAATTACGTCTACTCGAATGCCATCAATCCGGATCTCAAAGTTTTGTTGAAAAACTTCAGATTATCGGATGATATTGCCTTCCGCTTTAGTAACAAGACTTGGGCTGATTTTCCGTTGACTACAGACAAATTTGTGGCTTGGCTTAATGCCATTCCAAAAGAAGAGCAGGTAGTCAACTTGTTTATGGATTATGAAACCTTTGGTGAACATCAGTGGGCCGAAACCGGGATTTTCGACTTCATGAGACATCTTCCCGAAGCAATTTTCAACGGATCAAACTTCACCTTCTCCACACCCTCTGAAGTGGCGGCAGGAGCAGCAGCCGTGAGTAAAATACACGTATCCACTCCGATCTCTTGGGCGGATGAGGAGCGCGACCTAACTGCCTGGATAGGAAACGACATGCAGGATGAGGCTTTTGATCGCTTGTTCGAATTGGAGAAGATGGTTAAAAAAATCGATGATGTTGAGATCAAGCGAGACTGGGAATACTTACAGACCTCAGATCATTTTTACTACATGTGTACCAAATTCTTCTCCGACGGATCAGTCCATGAATATTTTAGCCCTTATGACACGCCCTATGACGCTTTCATCAACTATATGAATGTCCTCAGTGACTTCATCATCAGAGTAAAAGCCAAGCTGGCCGAGACCGAAAGTGCAACTGTTTAATAAAAAATCCCGGGTCAAAAAGCCCGGGATTTTTTTGATTCTTGTTAAAAAGTATATCCGAATACCTCTTTTTTGGAAGGCTTATAGAAGATCATTCCATTTTCCGGATCCGAATCGTATACTGGCTCTTTGTCATTAAGGACAATTTTGCCCACTTCCTTACCGCTTATTTTATCCACTTTAACCAAACCCACACCCTCTCCTACATCTGTCAGGATAAAGTTGTAAACCCCTCTGGAGATACTGGCCTTGAAGCGCTGATTTGCTGCCTGACCAAATGCGCCTGACATATCTTCAAAAAACTCGCGCTGAATTCCATACTGTCTGCTGATCGAGCTTTGGTACCCCATCGGACCTGTTGTAGCACCTTCGGCGTACGCATTGGCTGCTGCCATAGCCACCATTGCCACCTGAATGGTGCGTAGAGCAATCCGTCCTGCTAGTGAAATTTTTGGGGAAGCCCAATGCTCTTGGAAAAGCACTTTTCCGCTTTCGTCAAAACCCATCATGTTTTGGCTGGATGAGAGCACAAAATTTGACCCTGTAAACTCCATAAAATCGGGAGTCTCTTTTTCTCCAAATTCCACCTTATTGACAATCACTTTCTTTTCTCCAGTCACCAGATTGACAGCATATACCTTTTCATCAGCATAGAAAAACTCCTGATCTAAGGAAGGCTTGGCTCTCAACACCCCAGGACCTTTGATCATATCTTTGCTCCCCCATTTCAAATTACCTTCAAAATCGATCAGACCAATACTACCTTCTTCATCCCGATACATGATACCGGCACCGGTCATTTGATCAATCTGAATTCCCTTGATCTTTTGAGACCATTTTTCCTCCCCTGTATTTTTATCCAAGACAGTCAGGTATTTATCTTTTTCACCAACGGCTATCCCGCGATCTTTTCCGAGGTCAATTACAATCCCGGAAAGCTTCTTGGCAGTCCATTTGGTATTACCGTTTGCAGCTTCCATCAGGGTGAAATTTTTCTCATCGGCTACGATCACTCCAAAATTTTCAGCTTTCAAGATCGGCGCATCTTTGGTAGCAAGTGGCTTCTCCCAAAGCACTTTGCCCGAACCTAATTCTACTGCTGAAACTACACCTTGACTTCCCTTTTTCTGATAAAAATACCCTTCAGTCAAGCGGATGTTGGCATCAAAAGCCTCAAAGTTGTTTTTCTTATCCGCTACTTCGAAGGTCCAGATTGGAGCTCCGGTTTTGGCGTTGATTTTGGCAGAGGTCTTTTCTCCAATAAATAAAAGATTCTTATCTTCTGTCACGACAGGCAGAAAGATCGAAGAAAACTGATCACTTTCCCAAAGCTTCTTCCCAGTCTCCAGATTTATAAATTTTGTAATCTGTACATACGGTTTTCCTGCCTGATACATGTCGACGAAACTTGCTGTGATCAATATCCCTTTCAATTCAGGAATGTATCCCGAACCGTCATAATTGAAAGTCGCCATTTCAGGTCCTATCACTTTGACCACAGGCATCCCTGCAAGCTTGGGACTGATCACTACCTCGCCAGTTCGTATGTTGATCACGACGAAGTTTTTTACCATGATGTTATCCGTGTATTTCACCAAGGCAAAATCAGATATCATTGGGTCAGTAGGATCTTCCAAAACTTGGATCAGGTCGGCTGTGTAGCCCAATTTTTTACCATCGGGACCTTTGAGTGCCTTGGCAGAATTGTAGAGGTCTTCATTAGACCAAAGTAATTTACCCGTCGAAGCATCTACTCCGTGAAGCCCCCAGTCCGAACTGCCCACAAGCAGGATCTTATTTGGTGTGTGTTTGGTCCATTCTACCCCTTTTTCGAGGGTGAGCTTCCATTGAGGCTCTTGAGCGAAAGCGATGGTACTTATACCCAAGAGGATAAGGCATGCTAGAATTAGCGATTGAGTGGTTGTGCTAAGTTTTTTCATGATTAAAAGAATTTTGATCAAAACTAGCTCAAGCACAACGCGTAGGGAATACGCCATTTGCCATATAAGATGCAAAAAGCACCCCTTTCGGAGTGCTTTTTGGAATAAAGTAGATATTTAGATCAATAACTTTCCGAAGAATTAGGAAAGTCTCTTGATTTCACATCTTTGATATAGCTTTGAAAAGCTGTCATCATCACTGACTGTAGATCGGCATATTGCCTCAAAAATCTGGGCTTGAACTCCTGAGTGATTCCAAGCAAATCATGCATGACCAGCACTTGTCCATCCACATCAGGACCAGCTCCAATTCCAATCACCGGAATACTTACAGCCTCTGAAACCTTCTTAGCCAAAGAAGCAGGAATCTTTTCCAACACAATGGAAAAGCACCCACAGGACTCCAGCATTTTGGCATCTTCTAATAATTTATTGGCTTCCGCTTCCTCTTTTGCCCGCACAGTGTAAGTCCCAAACTTATAGATAGACTGTGGAGTCAATCCCAAATGCCCCATCACAGGCACTCCTGCGCTGAGGATTCTTACCACAGACTCTCTGATTTCAGAGCCACCTTCCACCTTGACCGCATGTGCTCCTGATTCTTTCATGATTCGAATCGCTGATCTCAATGCTTCCGAACTGTTGCCTTGATAACTGCCAAACGGAATATCTACCACTACAAAAGATCGCTTAACTGCCCTGACTACTGCAGAAGCATGGTAGATCATTTGGTCTAGGGTAATCGGCAGTGTGGTCTCATGACCAGCCATCACATTGGAAGCTGAATCACCCACAAGGATAATATCCATTCCTGCAGCATCCACGATTTTTGCCATCGAAAAATCATAGGCCGTCAGCATGGAGATTTTTTCACCGCGGTGCTTCATTTCTTGAAGCGTATGAGTTGTAATTCGCTTCACAGAAGCGGAGGAGTGTACAGACATGGTTAGTCGAGGTGAACTGAGTATGCGTTTGCAGAAAAATCTACCCGAATGTGTTCATTGAGCGTGGTCGCCAATTCATATCCCGTGTAATCAGGCCTGACAGGAAAAAGACCATGGCTTCGGTTGACCAATACGGCAATCTCCATTTTGTAAATCTCCTGATCCAAAAATGGCTTCATTGCATAGACCAAGGTTTTGCCGGTATTAAGCACATCGTCCACGAGTATGATAGTCTTTCCGCTGACTTGGAGAGGATGAGAAAGCTTTACCTCCGAATTGGACACCGCCTTTTTATCCAAAATCACAGCCACTTCTTCGATTTGCATCGGAGAAATCTTCCTCAACTCAGTAGCCAACAGACCTGCAAGTGAAGTGCCCATACCTGTGATTCCCGCGAACACTACACCCGAAGAGTGAAGGTTGCGCTCGTAAATTTCAAAGGCCATTCGGGTGATTTTTTGACCTACCTGCTTGTGATTAAGTACCTCGCTCATGTTTGATTTGAAAAAGGAAAATTAGACCAAAATGATGGGCTAAGCAAACCAATCATCGGTGACTGTCTTCTTCATGCAGAATATTGAGATAACTCTGATAGCGGTAGGGATGAATGTACCCTTCGTCGAGCTTTTGAAGCACCACACAGCCTGGTTCGTTTACATGCGTGCAGTTGTTGTATTTGCATTGCCCCAGAAACTGACGCATTTCGGGGAAATAATGCGAAAGCTCAAACTCCTCCACATCCAATATCCCAAACTCTTTGATCCCCGGCGTATCGATCAAATCTCCTCCTTCAGGTAAAAAAAACAGCTCTGCAAAGGTCGTCGTGTGAACCCCTTTGGCACTGTATCCCGAAATTTCTTTGGTCTCCTGACCTGCCCCGGGAATGAGCGCATTGAGCAGGGTGCTTTTACCGACTCCTGAGTGTCCTGAGATCAGACTGGACTTCCCTTGGATGTGAGATAAAAATTTATTCCTGATATCCTGATCCTTAAGTGCAGAAACTTCCAAAACAGGATAGCCTAAGGGCTCATAAATCTCATGAATATCCCGAAGCCATTCTGCTTCATCTTCCCCTTCCAGCTCATCCATTTTATTAACTACCAGCAGTGCCGGAATCCCATAGCTCTCTACACTTACCAAAAACCGGTCAATGAATCCCAAAGAAGTTCGGGGCTTTTTCATGGTAATCACCAAAATCGCCTGATCCAGATTACTGGCGATGATGTGTGAAAAGTGCTGCTTCCTCGTCGATTTGCGGATCACATAATTATCCCGGGGCAAAATATCCTGGATCACTGCAGTATCCTGACCTGATTCTTTTTCCAGCTCGACCCAATCCCCTACTGCGATGGGATTGGTAAGTTTTAAGTCCTCCTGTTTAAACTTCCCCTTCAGACGCGCTGAAATGATTCGCTCTTCTGTCTTGACTGCATACCAGCTACCGGTAGATTTGATCACTCTTCCGATCATGAGTTCTTTTTGATTGAATGAATAAAAGTGACAACTCGGTCTGCTGCACCTATATTGGAATTGACCCAATTTTTGGCTGATTTGACTGCTTTTTGATAGGAATGCTCTTTTTCCAATTCTGAAAAAACCTCAACAAGCTGATGTTCATTTTCAACAGAAAACCCACACCCCTCCTGTTGGGCCTGGGAAGCTTCCGGAAATTTACTTGCTCTTTTCACCTTACCAAATATCACAGGCACGGAAAATCCCAGGGGCTCGAGAATGTTGTGCAAGCCCTTCCCGAAAGCTCCTCCAACATACGCAATCTTGGCAAACTGATACAGAGAGGATAGCATCCCGATATTGTCAATAAACAAAACCGAATTGGAATCAGACGAAGTCCAATCTGAATATTTTTCTGAGGGAATTGTAAGCTGCTGTGCCCATCGATTCATGGGCTCGGGGTCAAGGTCATGCGGCGCAATGATCCAGCGATAATTTGCTCTGGAATTGATCAATGGGATCAGAAGTCGCATATCCTCTTCCCATGCACTACCTACCACAACGACCTCATGGTCACCTATCCAAGATTTGATGTGCTCCAATGGCTTGGGTGCAGCAGCAGTGGCAGCCACTCGATCAAATCTCGTATCGCCAGAGAGGCTTACATTTTTGACTCCTAACTGTCTTAACAGATCAATGCTCTGCTGATTTTGGGTAAAAATCCAATCCATGTCAAAAAGCATTTTGCGGAAAAATTCTCCATACCAAGAGAAGTAAATCTGATTAGGCCGAAAGGAAGCTGCAATTAGGTATATGGGGATTCCTCTGCTCTTGAGTGCTGAAACAAGGTGATACCAAAGGTCATATTTGACAAAAAATACTTGATCCGGCTTCAAAACGGCAACAAATTTTTCCATCCAACTTTTTCTATCCAAGGGCAGGTAGGTAATGTAGTCGAGATCAGGATTGGGTCGCTTAACCGTATTATCATAACCTGAAGGGCTAAAAAAACTCAAGACAACCTTGGCATCAGGCTGATGGGACTTTAACATAGAAATCACCGGTCTTGCTTGCTCGTATTCACCGAGAGAGGCCACATGAAACCAGATCAATTCTCCCGGATTTTTACTCCTATACTCTAGGAGTTGGGTAATAATTCCGACTCTTCCCTTCAAAAAATGCTTGACTTTTGGAGAAACCCAACCCAGGACGGGAAGAAGCCTGATAACCAATTCAAAGAAGAGGAAGTAGAGAAATTTCATTTCTCAAAAGTAGCCAATCCCCAAGATTTTTGATTTTTATTTAATTATTGGTTTGATTTAAAGCCTGAAAAAAATTGGAGAAAATTCAATTGAACATCTATCAAGTCACCTCAAAAATAGTAAATTCATTTACCAAGTTTGAAATTCCACTTAGCCCAGTATTTCTAGTAGCGTATGATTAAGGTTTTGTTTGTTTGTCTAGGCAATATTTGTAGATCTCCTTTGGCAGAGGCCATTTTTAATCACAAGATCAAGACCTTAGGATTAGAGCAGAAGTTTAAATCTGACAGTGCAGGCACTTCAGATTTCCATATAGGAGAGCTTCCTGACGAACGAACCATCAAATGCGCTGTCAAAAACGGGATACCTATTCAACATCGCGGAAGACAAGTCAATCGAACAGATTTCAGAGATTTTGACTACATCATTGCTATGGATGACAATAATCTACGAAACCTCAACAATATGAAAGTCAGATATAATTTTGCTGACAAGGAAATTTTCCTCATAAGGAATTTCATCCCCGAATGGCAGGGACTCCCAGTTCCCGACCCTTACTACGGAGGGGAAGAGGGCTTTGATGAAATCTATCAAATCCTGGACGAAGCCATCGAGGGATTCCTAGAGCAAATCAAGGTCAGTCACCAACTCTATGCTTGATCAGCAGCAGCTTTACGAACAAATACTTTTTGAAACACTCGGGCCGCTGACACAGCTCCATGCTGCCAGTTTGATTGCAGCAGGAAATCACAACCAAGGCGTAAGACTGGATACCTCCGAGGGTCCATTCTTCCTCAAACTCAACTTTGATCACGAGCTGGACATCCTGAAAAAAGAAGCTGAGGGGCTTCTGAGGCTTTCTAAATCCACCTTTCTGAAGGTTCCCACTGTTTATGGGACCGGTAGAGTTGAAGACTACAACTACCTGCTTTCAGAATTTATCCCAAGTAGTCGACCCCATCCGGAGTATTGGGAAGACCTCGGATTGGGCATGGCCCATCTTCATCTAAATCATCATTCTCAATTTGGATTGGAGTACGACAATTTTATTGCTTCACTACATCAAAAAAATCATCATTTACCTGATTGGCTGGACTTTTTTATAGAATATCGGCTTGAGCCTCTTTTGGGAAAAGCTTATTTCGACAGGTTAATCCCCTTGGATTTTCTGAAAAAATTCCAATCGCTTTACCCCAAACTGGAATCACTTTTCCCAAAGGAAAAACCTTCCTTGCTTCATGGAGACCTATGGTCGGGAAACATCCTCTCCGGACCTGAAGGCAGACCTTGCCTCATCGATCCTGCCGTCTACTTTGGTCATCGGGAAATGGATTTGGCATTCTCCCGTCTTTTTGGAGGGTTTGATGCAAAGTTTTACGAAGCCTACGAATCCATCCTTCCCCTTGAACCTGGATTTGAATCCCGGATTGGTGTTTACAATCTTTATCCTCTGCTCGTTCACTTGAATCTATTTGGTACTGCCTACCTTCCTGGAATCGAAAAAATACTCAATCGCTTTCAATAATGGACTTCCTAATTCGACCATACCAGCCTTCAGATGCTCTTGCTGTCCGTGAGATCATCAACGATTCGATCCTCCATACTTCGCACAATTATGACTATCATCCCAAATCCCTGGATGAGGTGGAAGTGCTTTTTTCTGAAAAAATCCGAGACGGCTTTCCTGTCTTGGTGGCCGAAGCGAAGGGTGAAGTAGTAGGTTATGCTACCTATGGCAAATTCAGAGCAAAACCCGGCTACAGTCAAACCCTCGAGCACTCCATTTATCTGAATGAAAAAGCCCAAGGCAAAGGCTTGGGCTCAGAAATGATGCATCAATTGATTGAAATCGCAAAAGAACAAGGCTACCACATGATGATTGCAGGAATGGACTCCGATAATGTGGGCAGCTATCACTTCCACGAAAGATTGGGCTTTCGGGAAACAGCCCGCATGCCTGAAGTATCCTTCAAATTTGGAAAATGGCTGACTTTAGTCTTTATGCAATTGAAGCTTTCTTAGGAAATATTCCCAGATTAGATCAGGCTAATTCTTGCACCTGTTCTCACTGCCTCATAAATCGCATCCACAATCACCAGATCTTTCAAACCCTCTTCTCCATCCACAGGGATTAGTGGCTTTTTCCCATCCAAAATAATGGCAGCCATCTCGTCCATTTGCGTGGTCTGATGAGTAATATGTTCAGCTTCCACAGGCCCTTTGTTGGTTTTGGCCTGAATTGGACCATATCCGGTTGAGGGTTGCATCTCAGCAAATCCCTTGGTGCCATTAAGGAAAAATTTATCCAGATTATTCATCGAATAGGTAGACAGGCACGAAGCCACTGCGCCGGATGGAAATCCCATCTGAAAGGTGATCGTCTCATCTACTCCCTGCTTAAACTTCACCGGGTCAGTTTTTACTTCTTGAGCTTCTACCCAGATTGGCTCCTCGCCGAGCATGTACCTTGCCCCATTGATCGAATAAACGCCGATATCCATCATCGAACCCCCACCGGCCAGCTCTCGATTGAGGCGCCACTGTGTAGGATCGCCGATCATAAACCCGCTCAATCCTTGGAAGAAGAGTGTTTTCCCAAATTCCCCAGCTCGCTGTCTTTTGACGATCTCGACAGTTTTAGCTTCGAAATGCATCCGATAGCCTACCATCAAATGAACCCCAGCAGCCTTGCAAGCAGCGATCATTTCCCGGCCTTCTTCGGCATTGAGCGCCATCGGTTTTTCACAAATGACATGCTTACCGGCTTTGGCTACTCCGATGGAATGGGGCTTATGCAATGAATTTGGCGTGATCACATAGACCGCGTCGATGTCTGGATTATCCTTGATCTGATGGTAATTTTCGTAGGTATAGCAATTCTTGGCAGGGATGCCGTACTTCTGTTTCCAAGTTTCGACTTTGGAAGGAGTGCCACTGATGACTCCAACGAGCTTGGCACGCTTGCAGTCCTTCATTGCTTCGGCGACCCGAGTGCCATAGCTGCCCAACCCCATGATAGCGACCCGAAGGACTTTCTCTTCTTTTTGAAAATTCATAGCCGAAAGTGGATCTGCAAAAGGCAAAGTAATCGCAAGGGTGGAAAGTCCGGCTTTCTGAAGAAAATCACGTCGTGAACTCATGGATAGGTGGGTTTAAGGTTTTTTTGAATTTAGAAAACTTAAATCTGGGAACAGCTTTTGTCTCAGATTTTTCTGCGAACGGCCTGAAAGGTATTTCGGGTGGATTGCTCCAAAAGAAGTTGGTAACCCTCCATCAAAGCAGGAATTTCCTCCTGCTTTTGCTTCAAAATGGTCAAAAGTTCAAGCCCTTCATTGTATCGGATTTCAAATTCTCCCTTGAGCTTTTCAAGCAGCTGCTCCAATTTGAAAAGTTGGGCATCGATCACGATTGAAACTGAAATAGCTGAGAGTTGCAACATATTCACTCGGAGCTTCAGGGTTTGCAACTGCTCGTAGATTCGGTGAATGTGTTTTTCTTCGATGAAGGTAAAATCCGTGACTTTGAAGCTGACCAAAATCTGCTCCTTCTTCAGGACAATAGTCGGCACTTCATGTGGAGCGGCATGCTCATGGATTTTGGTACCCGAAGCATCCGGATTCAAAAACGACTTAACAAAAAGTGGGATTCCCGCATTTGCCAAGGGCTTGATGGTCTTAGGGTGAATCACGGATGCACCAAAATAGGTCATTTCCGCTGCCTCGCGATAGCCGAGTTCTTCGAATTTTTGGGTATTGGGAAAAAGCTTGGGATCGGCGTTGAGCACTCCCGGCACATCTTTCCAAATGGTCACAGATCCCGCATCGAGACTTGTCCCCAAGATTGCAGCTGTAAAATCGGACCCCTCTCTTCCAAGTGTCGTTGTCTTTCCTTTGGAATCTTTCCCGATAAATCCTTGTGTCAAAATGGGATAGTTTTCCAGGATTGGCTTCCAACTTGACTGTGCAGATTGACGGGTTTTCTCCCAATTGATTTTCGCAAAGCGAAAATCTGAATCTGTGTGGATCACCTCTCGGGCATCCTGCCACAGCACGATCAAATCACGATAGCATAAGTATTCGGCAACGATTTTGGAAGAAATCAATTCTCCAAAGCAAACGACTTGGTCATAGTATTCATCGTAATTCTCTCGGGAAAGCGGTTTTTCCAGCTGATTCTTGAGTTGTGCGAAAAGGTTGTCTACCTGAGCAAAAACGGAGTGTCCTTCCGGAAACAGTTCTTCGCAAATCTCTCTGTGAAAGTTTTTTAAAATTGCACTATTCTCAGAAAAATCAAGCCCATTCAATTTATTGACAAGGATACCTTCAAGTGCATTGGTGGTTTTTCCCATTGCTGAAACCACGATTACCAAATTATTTCGCAATCGATTACGGAGAATTTCAGCTAAGTTTTTCAATGCAGCGGCATCTTTGACTGAAGCACCACCAAATTTGTAAATCCAAGTTTTTGACATAAAGAATATTGCCTAATTTCAACTGTATAAACCCAAATTTTGAACTTTTCAAAGAATGAAGACTTCCACTTTCCAGCCCGATCAATCTCATCTGGCTTACTCGGTCGGCATCACGCTCGATCGATTCATCAAACTCAAGCAAAGCGATTTCCCTTTTGCATCGGGAGAGCTGTCGCAATTGCTCCGTGACATCGCTTTGGCAGCGAAGATAGTCAATCGCGAGACTAACCGTGCTGGCCTAGCCAATATCGGTGGGGCTTTTGGTCAGACCAATGTGCAAGGCGAAGAACAGCAAAAACTCGATGTCATCGCCAACATTCGATTCATACGCGCACTAAGCAAAGGAGGCGAAGTCTGTGCCATCGTGTCCGAAGAAGAAGATGCGGTCATCGACCTTCAAAACAACTCGGGCAAATATGTCGTGGCCATTGATCCTCTTGACGGCAGCTCGAATATCGATGTGAATATCAGCATTGGTACGATTTTCTCCATCTACCGAAGAAAGTCGCCAATCGGCAGCCCCATCCTCCTCGAGGACATCATGCAAGCCGGCTGCGAACAGGTAGCCGCCGGATATGTGCTCTATGGCTCCTCGACAATGCTCGTCTACACGACTGGATGTGGGGTGAATGGCTTCACCTATGAAAACAGCCTCGGGGAATTCTTCCTTTCCCATCCAGATATCAAAGCTCCAAATTCAGGCACGATCTACTCCATCAATGAGGGACTTCAACTCGAATGGGAAAGTGGGATTATTGATTTTATCCAATCTTGTAAGGAGCAAAAAATGCAATCTCGCTACATCGGAAGCCTCGTGGCAGATTTTCACAGAAATCTGCTAAAAGGAGGAATTTATCTTTACCCCTCTACTTTGAAAAACCCTTCGGGAAAACTCAGATTGATGTATGAAGCAAACGCCTTGGCATTTATCATCGAGCAAGCAGGTGGAAAAGCAAGCGATGGTAAACAGCGAATATTGGATATCCAACCAAAAACCCTCCACCAAAGGACTCCACTTATCATTGGTTCTTCTGAATTGGTAAAGCTTGCCGAGGGAATGATTACACAACATCAGAGTTTGGTCACTTCCTGAGACCACCATTCAAAACTTAATTCTGATTTTTCAAGAATAGATTTAAATTCGAGCCACTTAATTCGAAAACTATGTCTTCAATCAAACATTTTCTTTCCATAGCATTGGTAGCCGGAACGCTCTCTATTTGGACGGCATGCGGCCCAAAAGAAGCCGAACAGGGAACTGAACAGGCATTTACCACAGAGACCGAAAAAATGGTCATTAAAGTAGATACCCTCTACAATGAGTTTGAAAATCCTTGGGGAATGACTTGGCTGAGCGACGGCAGAATGCTAGTAACTGAGCGAAAAGGTGAAATCCTGATTTTCAAGGATGATAAATTTACCGGTGAAAAAGTTCAAGGACTTCCTCTTGTTCACAATGTAAACCAAGCGGGTTTGCTAGACGTAGCTGCTCACCCTAAGCATGCCGAAAACGGCTGGATTTACATTGCCTATGCCAAGCATTTTGAGGATAGCACAGCAGCGACCACCATCATGCGATTTAAGCTAGAAGGAAATAATGCGGTAAATCAAGAAGAACTGATCGTGGCTGGACCATCTTGGGAAGGCGGTCGTCACTTTGGCAGCCGAATCGTGTTTGACAACGAAGGCTACCTTTATTTCTCTAATGGAGACAAAGGAAATATCCCGATGAATGCGCAGGATTTGACCAATGCTCACGGAAAAGTGCACAGAATCAAGGACGATGGTACCATTCCAAGCGATAACCCATTTGTAGATTCAGTGGGAGCAGTTGCCTCAATTTGGAGCTATGGTAACAGAAACCCTCAAGGTTTATTCTTTGACAAAGCGACCAACACGCTTTGGGAGGTAGAACATGGTCCGAAGGGCGGTGACGAGCTAAACATCATCGAAAAGGGAAAAAATTACGGTTGGCCAGTGATCTCTTATGGCATCAACTACAATGGAACCCAATTGACCGAGTTTACTGAGAAGCCGGGAATGGAACAGCCTGTTCACTATTGGGTACCTTCCATTGCTACTTGCGGAGTTACAGTAGTCACTTCTGACAAATATCCTGGATGGAAAGGAAACATATTGGTAGCTGCTTTGGCAAAGCAACACATTGCGAGAGTGGTACTGAAAGACAATAAGCACATCGCTGAAGAAAAATTGCTTCTTGGAATCGGCCGAGTGCGTCAGGTAGCTGAAAGCCCTGATGGATACATCTACGCGATCACCGAGGCAACCGGACTTTTGGTGAAATTGCTTCCGGTTAAGTAATCAGATCGGAACAGTAAAAAGGCCTCTTGGGAATTCCAAAAGGCCTTTTTTTATGCTACTTATTTCAATTTCCTTATCAGGAAGGTTTGATTTTCAAGTGATTCAATAAACCACCTGATCAATCATGCCGTTATATCCTAATCAAAAAAACTGATTAATATGAAGATTTTATTTGGCAATTTTCTGGGCTTTTTGACTTTAGTCCTTTTTTCAACAGTGACTGCTTGTACCTCGACAGACCAAGTCACAGATCCGGATCCATTGCCGGACTTGAAGTTTACTACCAAGACAGCCAAAATGACCATCAAAGTGGATACACTTCATAGAGGATTCCAAAACCCTTGGGGCATGACCTGGATCGGAGAAGGCAGAATGCTGGTAACTGAAAAGCGAGGAGAAATCCTGATTTTCAAAGACGACAAAAACACAGGACAGAAAGTCACAGGGCTCCCCTCCTTCTACACCAACGGTCAGGCCGGGCTTTTGGACATCACTACACATCCTGACTATGCACAAAATGGCTGGATTTACATTTCTTATGCCAAACCCGTGAACAACGGAGGCGCGACCACCATCGCGCGCTTCAAGCTTAACGGCACTGCAGTCGCTAACTTTGAGGAGCTCATCGTGACCACTCCTGTCTGGAATGGAGGCACGCACTACGGAAGCAGAATAGTATTTGACAATCAAAACTTCTTATTCTTCAGCAATGGAGAGAGAGGTAGCCAAAACAACGCACAAGATCTCAAAAACTCCCATGGCAAAATCCACCGTATCCACGACGACGGCAGGATTCCTACTGATAATCCATTTGTAAACACCTCAGGAGCCATTCCATCTATTTGGACCTATGGCAATCGCAATCCTCAAGGTCTCTATTTTGACAAGGCTGCTAATCGACTTTGGGAAGTAGAGCATGGTCCAAGAGGAGGAGATGAATTGAATTTCCTGGAAAAAGGGAAAAACTACGGCTGGCCAGTAATCACCTATGGAATCAACTACGACGGCACTCCCATCACTAATATCACCGAAAAAGCCGGCATGGAGCAGCCGGTAAAGTACTGGACGCCCTCCATCGCTACCTGCGGCATGACGATGGTAACTTCAGATAAATATCCCGCTTGGAAAGGAAACATGTTGGTTGCTGCGCTAGCTGCCACACACATTGCAAGAGTAGAAATGAATGGAATAAGGGCCACCGGTGAAGAAAAATTGCTACAAGGGATCGGTCGGGTACGCCAAGTAGCTCAAAGCCCGGATGGGTACATCTATGCGGTTACCGAAGGCACGGGACTGCTGATCAAGCTACTGCCGGCAAACTAAAAAGAGGGTTTATCCCTCTTTTTTTTTGAGCTTTAACTGGTCGATGTCCAGAAAATCCTTCGGTCTTGCGGCTCGCATTTTACTTTCAAGTAAATCATCAAAAGACAGAACTCTCCACTTTTTCAGAACTTTATCATTAATGTTTACTAGTTCAGCATCGGCATATGCTTCATCAAAAGTTTTACTTATTTCAAACCTTGTAATTAGCTCCAAATCCAAATCATCTGGAGAAAACTTTACCGAAATATTTTTGTCCTTCTTCTTCACTTCATCCGGAAACTCATCAACTTCAAAACCCATTTCTTGAAAAGTGTGGATTAGCTTGCTGAAGTTTTCTTCATCAGATTTTATCCAAAAATCAACATCTGCCGAATGCCTTTGGTAGCCATGGAAATTCACTGCCCCTCCTCCGATTAGGATCATTTTAACTTCATGCTTATTGGCCAATTCAATAAACAGATCAATGGTCTCTTTCCAAATTTGGGTCATTTCTTCTTTTCCAAAATAAAATTCCCTTTAGTGCGCTCTTCAAAGGTGGATTGGGAAGGAAAAAGTCGGTTGATTCTCCTGCTGAGTTCCAAAAAAGCTATCAATCGTTCAGCAGGAGTCAGAGCTAAAAACTCCTCTTCACGAATTTTATTACTCTCTTCCTTAGTCAGATACCGAATTTGCATAGCTGAAAATACGCTAAAATCTTACACAAAGTCCACATCCACACTGAATGGATACTTCATCAGAAATTGAAGTGCGTCGTCAATGGAAAGGTCTTCAAAAAGGACACGGTGAAGGTTTTCAGTAATTGGGGCACGGATGCCCGCTGTTTTGATAAAGGCATCAATGATCCGAATGGTATTCACCCCTTCAGCCACTTCTTCCATAGTCTCCAAAATCTGATCTAGAGATTCCCCTTTTGCCAGGCGATACCCCACAGTGAAATTTCGGGAATCTACCGAATTGCAGGTGGTGACCAGGTCACCAATACCGGCCAAACCGATGACGGATTGCACGCTTCCGCCCAGCGCTTTGCTCAGGTGAACCATCTCTACCATGCCTCTGGAAATCAATAGTCCTTTGGCGTTTTCGCCCAATCCCAAACCAGCCAATGCTCCCGCTGCGATGGCGATGATATTTTTCAAAACCCCGCTGAGCTCGACTCCAATGATATCTGAATTGCCATAGACTTGAAAGCGCTCAGATCGAAGCAGTCGCTGTCCCTCCAAAATCACCTCATTGTACTTACTGGCTATTACAGTTGCGGCAGGTTGACCCAAACTGAGTTCTTTGGAGATATTTGGTCCAGCCAAACACCCTACCCTGACGGCAACGGTTTCTTGAACAATGACCTCACTCATGGTCATGATTTGGTTTCGCTGAAGCTTTTTGACAGTGTCCAAGGTCTCTCCGTTTGGCAGGTTAAGAGCCAGACCTTTTGTGCCATGAATCACCAAATGATACGGATGCAAAAAGGGAGCGAACGTCTGGGTCACTTCCACAAATGCGGAAGAAGGAACCATGAAAAAAAGTATTTCGCAGGATTGACAAAGCTCCTCGGGGGAAAAGGTAGCCCGAATAGAGGGCGCTAATTCTCTACCATAAGCAGTATGGTCGGTATTGATTTCGTCAATCACCTCTTGCTTTCTGGCATAGACGAGGACTTCGTTTTTTTCAGCCAGCATATTGGCCACTGCAGCACCAAAGCTTCCCACACCGACTACTCCGATTTGCTTGGGTTTAGAAGAGTTTCTCAAGGCCATATCCATGTAGTCTGTTGTGATAAAAATAAAGCAAGCTCATATCCTCTGTGACAATATTGCCTTTTTGATCCTTGAGCAAAGGACGCTTGGCATGATACATTCCCACATTATCCAATCCATGGGCGATGACTGAATCCATATCTCTTTTTAGGTGCGGAGCCATGTCTATTTTTCCTTGAGACTTCAGCTCCATGATTCTATCCAAAACTAGCTGACAACCTGATTTAAATTCTTCATAGCCGAGAGTCAAGTCCTCTTCAGGCAAGCGGATAAGGTCAAAGATGTCCAACTTTCTATTTTTGGCTTTGATCAGTTCGAAGGCCGCAAATGCAACCAAATGTGAGCTAAACACTCTATTGATCTTATGAAACTCTTCGACTATCCGCTTACCCAGCATATGGGTATATTCTTCTTCCCGCTGTGCATCTACAGTTACTATTCCTCCCGAAACAAAGTAGTCACGAGTATCAATCGTCCTGCCCCACTTATCTACACTATTCCCATCCTGATCTACATAGTTGCCCAAGACGTCCATTGCTCGGCCTATGGAAACAGAGATATCCGACCCTTTGGTAAAGAACTTCAACAGAAACTTGAAGATTTTGTAAGAAGTAGAAAACTCATCATTTTCCTTGTAGTACCGCTCTTGCCCTGTTATGCTCAAGTACTCCTGAATTAAACTTGGAGCTTCTAGCACAAAATGGTAATTAATTGTAACTGGTACGATAAAGACTTTACCTGTGATATCCTGAATTCCGCTTTGATAGTTTGCTCGCTGCGCCTCGATGGCGGTACTCAGCAATCCGAGTTTAAGCTTAGATTCGATCATACCGCTTCGGGAACGTGTTCCTCCCGGAAAAAATAGCGAATGGCAACCGAATTGGATTGCTTCTTTGGAGTAGGTCTTTAAGGTCTCTAGGTAAAGCGAATTTTTCTTTCTTCGATCCACCTTGTACGCTCCTAGGGCGTTCATGAAATAGGCGAAGATGGATATATTAAAAAGATTGAGACCCGCTCCATAGATAAAAGGCGGCATTCCTAAAACTGAAATGATCCATCCAATCAGAATACTATCCAGATTGGAAAAGTGGGTAGGAACCATCACAATGGTACCTTTGGTAGCCAAATCCCGGATTTGATCGGTCTGCCCTGTAATCTGAATTTTATCTTGAAGCGTGTATTGATTACTGAAGATAGATTTGAACCCTTTTACACGTGCGGCATTCAGCAAGCGGCCAAAGCCAAAAGTGACCATGCTTCGGGTAAACTTGTAATGGGATGCTTTGAAATTGGAAGCAATCTCGTCTGCATAGCGGGACGTAATCCTGCTTAGCACCTGCTGATATGCTTCCAAACGCTTGGCCTTGGTCAATCCGGAATCGGTATTGATCTGAAGAAGAGCTGATTTCACCTCACCCCAAAACTCTCCCTCATCATCCGGGTCAACTGCCCAAGGATTTTGCTTGATCCGTAGCTTTTCCCTGTAAAGAGTGGTCTCAAGCTCCTCTTTTAGAATTTCTGGGTTTTTACCATTTAGCAGCAAGATTTTAGACTCTGCCAGCTCGGCAACCCTTTTTATAAATTCTTTACGTTCTCGGGCCAATTTTACCACAGGCCATTCGTCCTTTTTGGGCAAAATGGGAGCGTACCGATGTTTGATGTAGTTCTCCTCCAAGTGGTGATAGGGTTGGTAAAAGGCCTCAAAGATAAATAAAAAGACCATCCCATACGGTTCATTACAGGGATGGTCTTGAAGGTCATTTCTTTGATTTTGTAAAAATCGCCACAATCGCAGAGGTCAATACTCCCATAAACGCGGCAAAAACCACAGACTGCTGAATGTAACTCATCAAAGAAAAATGGATTTCAGCCTCCTCCTGGGTCATTTCCCCCTTTTCTACCGAAAGCTTTTGGATATTGGGAAAGTAATCCGGTGAAATGAACTCATGGGAAATGTATTGGCTCAAGGGAGTAAAAATCACTACCACAAGCGTAAGTAAAAGTCCAGAAACCAAGCCTTGGAGGTAGGTCATTTTTCCATTGTAATAGGTTTTTCTCTTGTCTCTCAGGGCAAAGACATAGAGCGCAATAGCGATCGGTGCATAAAGCATCGTTAACGAGGCGTGTTGCTCCAATAGTGCATCATGCCAGCCGAGGCTCTTTTCCATGATCATCCAGACCAATCCGGAAAAAATGAAAATCAGGCCCCATTTGATTTCAATCTGAAAATTTCTCATGGTGTGGGTGTTAAGTTGAATGGAGGCCATCGACCTCCCTTAACAAATTACAAAAAATGCCTGAACGATTTTGAATTGAGCACGTTTCACTTGCAGTGGTCAAATAAACCCTTGCCTGTGCCATAAAGCGTATTATTTTTACGGCACCATACCCTGATGAAACCAGACCTAAAACAAATTCAAGTCCCTATTGAGGCCGAAATGGCCCAGTTTGAACATAAGTTCCGGGACTTTATGAAAAGTAAGGTCAAGCTCCTCGACCACATCACCAATTACATCGTCAAGCGCAAAGGGAAGCAGATGCGCCCTATGTTTGTGTTTTTGACGGCAGGAGTTTGTGGAACCATCAATGAATCCACCCACCGTGGTGCAGCCCTAATCGAACTGCTCCACACTGCCTCTTTGGTACACGATGATGTGGTGGATGATGCCAATTATCGCAGGGGATTCTTTTCGGTCAATGCCCTCTGGAAAAACAAAATTGCTGTTTTAGTAGGTGATTACTTGCTTTCTCGTGGTTTGCTTTTGAGTGTGGAGCATGGGGATTTTGACCTGCTTCGAATCGTATCCAATGCTGTCAGGGAAATGTCCGAAGGTGAGCTTTTGCAAAGCTATAAAGCCCGAAAACTCGACGTGGATGAGGATATTTATTACGAGATCATCCGACAAAAAACAGCGAGCTTGATTGCATCCTGCTGTTCGGTGGGGGCATGTAGTGTCGGTAGCGACCAAGCGACAATTGAAAAAATGCGACTTTTTGGTGAAAAGGTCGGAATCGCTTTCCAAATCAAAGATGACCTTTTTGATTTTGGAGATGATGAAATCGGCAAGCCTGTTGGGATCGATATCAAGGAGAAAAAAATGACACTTCCGCTCATTTATGCCCTACGAAATGCCGACTGGCTGACCAAGCGAAAGATTATCTACCTCATCCGCAACCGCTCTGAGGATAAAAAAGCGGTGAATGAAGTCATCGACTTTGTGAAGAAAAGCGGAGGCTTAGAGTATGCCAAAGAGAAAATGAACGGGTATTACCAGGATGCTTTGGCAATTTTGAAGGAGTTTCCTGAGTCGGTTTATAAAACCTCCCTCGGCGACTTGGTAAGCTATTCGATCGAGCGGAGAAAATAAAAGCGGCGGCTTCTCCTACTCAAGCAAAATCAAATTACCGGACTTACAAAACACGCACTGCCTTGACAAATCTCCGCGTGTAACTTGGCTGACTGAGGCTAGAAATCATCACTTTCATTTCTTTGCTTGAGGAAGCGTGAATAAACTCACTTTCCATTCCCTTTGCCACTGTCACGATACCGATATGTCCAATAGCATTGCGGGTTGGACTTAGAAAAACCAGAATATCACCTTTTTTGACCCTTTCGATCGGTACTTCCTTACCAAAGTCTCCAAACTGAGCAGAAGTCCTAGGAACCTTAATTCCAAATTCTTGATACACGTAGTAAACAAAACCCGAGCAGTCAAATCCTTTGGCACTCGTGCCTCCATACACATAAGGCACGCCTAAGAATCCTTTGCCAAACTGCTCCAGACTATCCCGTAATGGGGTATCGGCTTCCACTGAGTCAGACTTTACTGGTTGTATGGTTTCAACTGAGATTGCTGATTGGCCACTGTAAGTATTTGTTGGAAAGCGAGAAGCAATCACCCCCAAGAAACCAAAAATTAGGACTACCGCTATAGAGATTTTTAGAAAGATGGTTTTATTAAAATTCATCATGGGCTAGGATGAGGGAGTAAAAGTCCACGAGAGTGAAGATTGAAATTCAAGGACTTACTTCTGGCAAACTGCCTCGAAAAAGAAATCGTTCCAAAAGAGTTTTCCAAATGCCTACTCGTTGAGAAGTGAATTCGATATGACCTAATTGAAAAAAGACTCCGAAACTACCCGATATGAATCGGATTTTTTCAGCTTATCTTGGATAAAAGACCAATACCATGACCAAAACAATCGGCGCTCTACTTGTTTTCTTTTTTTCACTCCAACTAGGATCAGCACAAACCTACTCGATCTCTGAAGACACCAAACGGATTGTTTTTCTAGGAAACAGCATCACCTATAACGGGAAGTTTGTGTCCTACTTTGACGCTTATCTTACTTTAAACTATCCTGAAAAAAATCTGGAAATCATCAATGTCGGTCTTCCAAGCGAAACGGTCTCAGGGCTATCCGAAGCCGGCCATGCCAACGGGGAATTCCCAAGACCCGACCTCAGGGAGCGTCTTGATCGGGTGCTAACCCAACTCAAACCTGATTTAGTAATCGCCAACTATGGGATGAATGACGGGATTTATTTGTCTTTTGAGGAAGAACGATTTGACGCTTTTAAAAAAGGAATGCTCTCGATGCATCAGGCTGTAGAAGGCTCAGGTGCACCCATCATCCATGTCACTCCACCGGTATTTGATGAGCGAAAAGACCCGGCCTACGCCAATGTGTTGGACATTTATTCCGATTGGCTAGTCAGTCTCAGGTATACTAAGAATTGGCAGGTAATCGACCTCCATTGGCCCATGCGAAGAGAATTGGAAGAAAAGCGGAGTCTGAATCCGGATTTTGCTTTCGCAAAGGATGGCATCCACCCCGATGAGTCAGGACACTTTTTGATGGCAAAAATCATCTTGCTTGGACTTGGAGAAAAGGTAGGCCAAGCCAAAACCATCGAAGAACTGCTTGAGCCCTTTCCCAATGGAATTCAAGTGCTTTCGCTCATCGAAAAGCGTCAAGAAATCCTGAAACTGGCCTGGCTTAGTGCTACAAAACATCAAAGACCAGGAATTCCTTTGGGCCTTACCCTTCAAGAAGCACAGGAAAAAGTGGCGGAGATCAATGTCGAAATCAACAAACTGATTAACCCTTAAATCGGTCACTACTTAGCTCAACAGACTTTTTCCATTTTTCTAACGTAAAAAGCCGGCTCCTCGCCGGCTTCTACTTACTTCATCGCACTTACAGACTGAATTTTCCCATCAGGAAGGTGGGTTAGTTCGGCCATTTTGATGTTTCGCAGGTGAGTTTTACCGGACAACTCCGTGTCGTGGTAGAAGAGGTACCATTTCCCCTCATACTCCACGATGGAATGGTGATTGGTCCAGCCTTCTACCGGCTCGAGCACATTCCCCTGATACGTAAATGGACCATAGGGACTATCCCCAATGGCATAGGCAATAAAATGTGTATCTCCCGTGGAATAGGACAAGTAATACTTCCCGTTGTAATTGTGCATCCAAGCTGCCTCAAAGAATCTGCGGGCATTGTCCCCAGCCTTGATGGGTTCTCCATTTTTGTCCAGGATCAGGAGCTCCCGAGGCTTTTCTGCCAGTTCGGTCATTGAGGCTCCAAGCTTGGCGATGTAAGGCATCAAGGCTTTTTGGTCCGCAGCTGGAATGCCGTCCGTTGGACCTTTTCTCCCAGCTACTAATTTTTGGTCATCATACCACTGCAGCTGTCCGCCCCATATACCTCCCCACATCAGGTAATAGTCCGTACCATCTTGAAAAGCAGCCGGATCCATGCTGAAGGTACCTTTGATAGGTTCAGGTTCAGCTTTAAAAGGCCCCTCAGGCCGATCCGAAACGGCCACTCCAATTTTGAAAATATCCTGCTTGTCTTTTGCCGGGAAGTAGAGGTAGTATTTCCCGTCTTTCTCAGCTGCATCAGGCGCCCAAAGCTGCCGACCCGCCCAAGGTACATCCTCCAATTTAAGCGCTACGCCATGATCGGTGACGGCTCCTCCGGGACTTTCCATGGAAAAAACATGGTAATCCTTCATGTCAAAATGAGCCCCCATATCGTCCTGTGCCACTTCTGATTCAATATCATGAGAAGGATAGATGTAGATTTTACCCCCAAAAACATGTGCGGAAGGGTCAGCAGTGTAGAGGTCTTTCACCAAAGGCGCATGCGCGAATTTGGAGGCAGTGGAATCAGCCTCCGTAGTCTGAGCTGTTTCTTGAGGCTTTGAACAGGCAAATCCTGCCAAAAGCAAGAGACTGAGGTAAGGGATTGATCGACGCATGGTTAGATTAGGTTTGAGTTAGGTCTTGAAAATAGTGAAGGATCCACCTTTTTCTAAATTTTCTCTACAATTAGAATCAAGAAAAGAAAACAACACGTATATTGAGTCAAACCATACGTGTAATGAAGACTAAGCTTACCCTCACCATTGAAAAATCAGTGATTGAAAAGGCGAAGGAATTTGCAGGCAACTCCGGAAAAAGCCTTTCAGATCTGGTAGAGCGATACTTGGAAAAAGAGATTGCAGAGGCAGAATTGCAGCAATCCAACCTTCCGGAGGAATTCAAAGGCCTTTTCGGCTCCGTCAACTTACCTACTGAGCTGAATGAGAAAGAGGCGATTCGGGAAATTTTAAGCCATAAACACAAGGGATGAACCGCTACTTTTTGGACACCAATATCCTTCTGGATTTTTTGGGTAATCGACAGCTTTTTGGAAAATATGCTTTGGAAATACTCAATAAATCCCGGCTTAAGGAATGGGAACTTTGGACTTCGGACAATTCGATTTTGACCAGCTATTACATCATTTCCAAAGAAATCGGAGAAGCCGAGAGCAGAATCAAAATCGGCCGACTGATCAATTTTTTGGAAATACAGCCAACTCAAAAAGCGCATATCCAACAAGCAATAGAATCAGATTTTAAAGACTTGGAAGATGGAGTTCAGCATTTTTGTGCTTCCAGTATCTCAGGACTTGATGGAATCATCACTCGAAACAAGAAAGACTTTAAGCCCAGTCAACTCCCGGTTTTTGAGCCGTGGGAGGTGGTTTAGTAAATTTCTGATTGTATCAAATGATACTATCACTTGTAATTTCCTCAATCCAACCCCTCCAAAAACCCCTTAAACTCCTCAAAACCTTTTCCCATTGGGATCACCATTTTTTCCCCTTCCAGAAAAGCAGCCAATCGCGCTGGCAACACCAATTTTCCATCCAATGCAGCCTCCACCACATCCCTGAATTTGCCAGGATGGGCAGTTTCTAAAAAGACACCTACATACCCCGGATGCTCAGCCATAAAATCTTTCAATCCCAGATACCCCACTGCCCCATGCGGATCGAGGGTGTAGCCCAACGGCTGCACAGCTTGAATCGCTTGAACTGTTTGCTCGTCAGAGTAAAAATAACCTTTCACACTCTCCCGGAACAGCTCCTCATCACTCCCATAGAGCGCCTGAAGTCTCGGGAAATTACTCGGATTACCCACATCCATGGAATTGGAAACAGTGGGAACTGATGGCTTTGCCTGGAAAGGCGAGCCATGCAAATACTCCGGAACCACCTTGTTGACATTGGTAGCCGCCACAAAATGAGCTATCGGCAATCCCATCTGCTGCGCCAAAATCCCTGCACCCAGGTTTCCAAAATTCCCGCTTGGAACCGCAAAAACGACCTTTTTACCAGCCTTTGGCAATCGGGAATAGGCGTAGAAGTAGTAGAGGCACTGTGGAATCCAACGGGCAATGTTGATCGAATTAGCCGAGGTCAGAAGCAGCTTTTGGTTCAACTCTGGATCCAAAAAAGCCTGCTTCACCAGCGTCTGGCAGTCGTCAAACACCCCATCCACTTCCAAAGCCGTGATGTTTTGTCCGAGTGTGGTAAACTGCTTTTCCTGCAACGGGCTGACTTTCCCTTTCGGAAAAAGAATAATCACCTCCACACCTTGGACACCCAAAAAGCCATTGGCCACCGCACTTCCCGTATCTCCGGAAGTGGCGACAAGCACACGTACTTTTTGGCTTTGCTCCCCTACCAGCATGCTCATTAACTTCGAGCAAAACCGCGCTCCGAAGTCTTTGAAGGCTAAGGTCGGGCCGTGAAACAGCTCGAGACTGTACACATCCTCCTCCAACTTGACGATCGGCGCATCGAAAGTCAGCGTGTGATCGACGAGTTCATGAATCTGGGTTTCACTCAAATCCTCCGCAAACAAGGCCCCAATCACGGCATAGCCGATTTCCCGAAAACTCATTTCAGGAAGCCTTTCGATCAGTTCCTTCGGCAAAACCGGAATTCGCTCAGGCATATAGAGTCCATTATCAGGAGCAAGTCCTTTGATGACGGCTTCGGAAAGAGAAACTTTATGATTGGGATTATTAGTGCTGTAGTACTGCATGGAGTTATTTCTGATTTGCCAGCGGTCTATTCATGCGCGCTCTGAACTTTGGTTGGCTGTGGACTGTCGACCGTGGACTGTTGACAATTCTAGTTATTCAAGGACAAAAGCCCCTTGGGTATTGATGGCTGAGTGGTAGGCGTCTACACCCAGACCGATGGAGTCGTACACTTGCTGTGCGGCATCGATGATAGATTGGATTTTTTCTTCTCCCCTAGAAAGAGCGAAAAGTGTCGGGCCCGAACCCGAAATCCCCATCCCAAGTGCTCCGGCAGCTTTGACAGCCTCTTTCACTTCGTAGAAACCCGGAATCAAGGTAGCCCGATAAGGCTCCGCAATCACATCCCGAAGCGACCTCCCGATCAGTTCGAAATCCTCCTGAAACAGCCCTGCAATCAAACCGGCAACATTTCCTGATTGAATGGTGGAATGCTTCAAGGAAACACTATCCCGCAAAACGGACCTTGAATCCGATGTCTTCAACTCAAAGTGGGGATGCAAAAGCGTACAATGCAATCCTTCCGGCACATGGAGTTTGATCACGTCTAGCGGATGGTAATCCCGAATCAGCACAAACCCACCTAGTAAGCTCGGAGCAACATTGTCTGCATGTCCGGCACCACAGGCCACTTTTTCGGCCACCATGGCAAAAGGAAGCAATTGCTTTTTCTCAAAGGGCTCACCCAAAAGTCGATTGGCAGCAACGAGGGCAGCCACTGCACTGGCAGCGCTAGAACCCATTCCTGAGCCGAGTGGAAGGCCTTTTTCAAGGTAAATCTCCATCCCAACTTCCTGCCCGAGCTCGTCGAGCATCGCCTGAATGGCTACTGCACAGGTATTTTTCTCTGCTTCAAAAGGCAATCTACCACCATCACCCGAGATGGAAACAACCAGAAGTCCGGGTTCCTTTTTCTCCCTTACTTCGACCACATCGCCCATGGCATCGATCGCAAATCCGAGTATATCGAATCCGCAGGACACATTGGCAACAGTCGCCGGTGCAAAAGCTCTGACCGACCGCATTACTCTCGGGTATAGTTACCAATCCGAATCACATCAGCAAACACTCCGGCAGCAGTCACATCTGCTCCGGCACCCGGTCCGCGAATGATCATCGGACGGTCATGGTATCGATCCGTAGTCAAAAGGATCATGTTATCACTGCCTTTCAGACTGGAGAAAGGATGGGATTCCGGCAGGGATTTCAAACCCACTTTGGCCTTTCCATCTTCCAAAGTCGCCATGAATCTCAGCTTCTCCCCTTTGGCTTTGGCGTCAGCCAGTAGCTTCGCAAAGTCCGCGTCGTGACCCTTTAGCTTTTCAAAAAACTCATCTACCGATTGGGTATGCTGACAATCGGCAGGTACCATGCTCTGGATGGTGATGTGGTCAAACTCGAGTTCCTGCTCCGCTTCACGGCCGAGAATCAAGATTTTTCTAGCCACGTCCATTCCGCTCAAATCATCTCGTGGATCTGGTTCGGTGTAGCCTTTTTCCTTGGCGATTTTCACCACTTCGGAGAAAGGAGCTCCGTTTTCGAGTTCGGAGAAAATGAAATTCATCGAACCACTAAGCACCGCTTCGATTCGGATCACTTTGTCTCCCGAAAGCATCAAATCCTGAAGGGTATTGATGACAGGAAGACCTGCAGCCACGTTGGTTTCGTAAAGGAATTTGACGCCACGTCTCTTGGCAATCCGCTTTAATGAACGGTAATTATCCATGGAAGAGGAATTGGCCTTCTTATTAGGAGTCACGATGGCAACCTTCGCTTCCAGAATCCTAGCGTAGGTATCTGCGACCACCTGACTGGCCGTGCAGTCCACAAAGACCGAGTTGGAGAAGTTCATCTCTTCCATCTTGGTGATAAATCTGTCCAAATCCATCGGCTCATCGGCCTCGCTGAGTTCATGCGGATGCTTCAAATCAAAGCCATCCTCGTGGAAGGCCATGTATCGGCTATTGGCCATACCGTGAATCTGGACATCGAGCTCGTTGTCATTCAAGAGTTTGTGCTGCTGATGGGCAATCATTTTCATCAATGCCTTTCCGATCAATCCTGTGCCGACCAAAAAGACGTGAAGGACCTTATTTTCAGAAAGGAAAAATGCCTCGTGAAGCGCATTGAGGGCTTTTTGCAAATCGGGTTGTGGAATCACCGCAGAGATATTCAACTCCGAGCTTCCCTGAGCAATGGCTGCCACGTTGATGTTGTTTTGCCCCAACGCACGGAACATTCGGCCTGAGGCACCGGGGTTTTGCTTCATATTTTCACCCACCACAGCCACAGTCGCTAGGCCATGAAGGAGCGAAACCTGATCCATTTCTCCGGACTTGATTTCGTAGAAAAACTCCCGCTCGATCGACTCCTTGGCCATGTAAGATTCCTGAGTTTTGATAGCCAAGCAAATGCTATGTTCGGAAGAAGCCTGTGAGATCAACACGATGTTGACTTTAGCTTCTGCCAAAGCCTTAAACACACGACTTACCGTCGCACCACCCTCGATCAGTCCAGCCCCTTGCACGGTGACAATAGAAATATTGGACATGGAGCTGATCCCTTTGATCAAGGCGCCATGGCTGACTTCCCCATTGATGAGCGTGCCGGGATTCTCGGGTTCAAAGGTGTTTTTGATGTAGATCGGGATGTTTTTCTTCATCGCCGGCTGCATGGTAGCCGGGAAAATCACTTTGGCACCAAAGTGAGAAAGCTCCATGGCCTCGTTGTAACTCAGCTGAGGAATGGTAAAAGCGGTATACACCAACTTCGGATCGGAGGTCAACACCCCGGATACATCGGTCCAAATTTCCAGATCGGTTGCCTCCAACGCTCCGGCAAAAATAGCCGCAGTGTAGTCAGAACCAGAACGCCCCAAGGTGGTGGTCTCTCCTTTCGCAGTAGATGCGATGAATCCAGTGATGACTTTTACCCCATCATTTTTGGCAAAATATTCTTTAATCTGAGCATTGGTGACCTCATAATCAACTCGGGCTTGCCCAAAGCGATCATTGGTACGAATCACATCGCGCGCATCTACAAACTGCGTCTTGATGCCTTTTCCTGCCATGGCTTCCGCCAAGATGAAAGCAGAAAGCCGCTCCCCAAAGCTCGCTACATAGTCGAGGGTCCGTGCTGAATTTTCTTTGATGAGAAAAATGCCATGAAAAAGGTCCTCCAATTCTTTGAATCTAACCTTGACATAGGTCATGACCGTGGATTGGTTTTGAACCGCGATAAGCTGGCGGACAATGTCTAAATGCTTCTCCTCGAGTGTCTGAAGAAGGTCTCTGTAAGCTTGATCACCTTCTCGAGCGAGTCGCGCAATGGTCAATAGGCTTTCTGTGACGCCTCCAAAAGCGGAAAAAACGACTGCTATTTCATGACTCTTGAGCTTGTCTTGCAGGATGGCAAAGACCTTTTTGATGTTTTCAGGGTTCGCTACGGATGAACCTCCAAACTTGATAATTTTCATAGGAAGAATAGATTGCTGGATTTGTAAAGTTGGCCAAAAAGGCCTTTAGGGGCGAGTACTCAATGATCACGACGGGTCACCCTGTAATCATCGTGGTCATCATGCCTGTAGATGTCATCAAAAAAGCAGCTGCCTCTCGTGTCGTGCGGGAAGGATCAGAAAAAACATACAATTGAGCTGCAAATACCATAGGTCGGTGAATTGACTTGACAATCTTACAGCGAAAAAACCGATTGGCCAAAAGAAAATTCAATCGATTGAGATTTTTTTAGATATTTTTCACTTAATAGTCTTAAAAATTGCTCTTTTGACAATTTTACCCAAAGAATATTTTACGAAAGTCAAAAAGAACTTTAGGATCAAAAAATAAAGGATTGACAAAAAATAAAAACGCTCATCCTTCCAAAATGGTCTCTGGAAACGATGAGCGTTTTGTTTTGAAAGGGAAAGGTATTTAGGCCAGTTCTTCGATCACCTGCATTTTGCCACGGAAATTGACTTGCTCTTTCTTTTTCTTTCCTATCAAGAGCTCCCCGAGTGGAGAATTTTTGCTTAGCAAAAATACTTTGGCGTCGTCCACTTTGATTTGTCCGATGCTCACGGCAAGCAAAAACCACTCTGTCCCCAGCTTGACAAGCGCGCCTTCCTGAACCGTTGGCGGGGTGTCTTTGATGGTATTCAAGCGGTACAATTCCTCCAAATCCAATTTGCTCTGCTTGATTTGCTTTTCCAGCGAATTAAGATCCTGGGTCATGGTTTCACGGCTGGTTTCGTATTTGTCACCGGCACTGTTTTTTTCTTCCTCAAGAATACTCTCGATGATATTTTTCCGCTCCTCTGCCAAAAGTGTTTCTTTTTGCTTTAACAGGTCGATGGCGGTTTGATAGACTTTCGCTTTAAATTCATTCATAAAATTTACTCTTCACAAGGTTCTTTTCTTCGGGTATCGATGATGTAGACGATCTTCCAGCCTTCTTTCATTTTGACCAACTGGAAAGAATTGACTCCACAGTGGCTGAAATTTCCATTGACGTAAAACCGATAAGGTGTCCAGGCAGAAGCCATGGTTCCGTCTACTTTGATTTGATATTCTAAAATTCGTTCATCCAGAGTAGTCTCAGCAGGTGTTGTTGCTATTCGCTTCACAAAATCAGCCACTGCATTGCTACCCACCGTGCTTCCCTCAGGTTTTGCCTGGACGGTCTGCATGAGTGCATCGGAATAAAATGCACCTGCGACCTGGTCTGCATTTTTGGATTTCATTCCTTCGAATAGACTACGGATCACTTCTTCGACCGCTTTTTCTTCAGACTGTGAAAAAGCCGGAATCAACATGGCAAACGATAAAACAGTACTTAAGATTAATTTTTTGATCATGGTCATACTCCTCCGTAAAGTTTGAATGTCATTTGTCTTAACGCAGGGGTATTTACAGCATAGTGCATGGCCTCGGCGATATCGGCTGGATTGACCCACTTCGAAAATTCAGAATCAGGCATTGCCCTCCTATTTGCCTCCGTATCGATGATACTTGGTACAAAAACGTGAGTTCGAATATCCGTGCCTTTGACTTCCTCTGCTACAATTTCTGAAAGAGAAATCACGAGTTTTTTGCTTAAGGAATAGGCTACCGTATGAGTAGCATCCTGAAGCTGAAGTGCGGGACGTGCCCCCACGAATAGGAAAGTCCCGTTTTGCTGCTTTTTAAACAAGGGAAGAAATCCGCTAACCATGGTAAACGCGCTGAAAAAATTGAGCTGGAACATGTCCATCAGGTCTTTTTGGGTGGTATTTTCCAAATTGCCCATAGCAAATCCACCCACGATCATGGCGATGGCATCTAGCTCTCCATATTGCACTTGGTACTCTCTGACAAATTCAGTGACTGCCTTCTCATCCGTCACGTCGATTTCATAGGTATCATTTGCTTCCTCAGAAACCTCATTTGCCTCAGGCCTCACAAGGGCAATGACATGATACCCTTCACGCTTGAATTTCTCAACGACTGCGGTACCTAAGGCGCCCGCTGCTCCGGTTACGATTATATTTCTGCTCATCAGTCCTTCTAATCCGTCCTATATTTGCTAAAATTAGCCTTAATTTTTCGATTGAACGATGAATCACCTCAAAAGCAGTATCCGAATCAAGGAAAATGTCCGCAGAAGAAACTTTGCATTTAAGCTGGTTCTTCTGATTATTCTAGAAATTTTCTATGCAGGCGACACCTTTTTAAAGCCTATTCTTGAGCAATACGAAATTTTAACGCACATCATCCGAGCCTTGATTTTCCTGTTGAGTGCCAATCTGATTTTCTCCCTAGGAAGATTTATCACCCTAAGTATTTACCTTCAGCAGCGTGAGGAAACAAAGGTCCAGCCCAATTTTGTGATTGGAATAGATCGGATTGCGACCTTACTCAACATGCTTGCAGTCTTGATTTCGTTGATGTTGGCATTTGGTATTCGTCCGTTGGAGTTTTTGACCAGTATTACCATCGTAGCTGCAGCGATTGCACTACTCACCAAAGATTACATTACCAATATTGTCAATGGCTTGATCATGATGTTTTCCGATCAACTAGAAATCGGAGATAAAATTCAAGTCGGCAGGCATATCGGATTCATTCGGGATATCACCCTGATCAATTTGGTACTTAAAAATGATTCAGGTGAAATTATTCTGATTCCCAACTCCATGGCGCTGACTACTGATGTGGTCAATTTTTCCAAAAACAATACACATCAAGTCATATTCGATACTGAAATTGCTACCAAGGACGAGATCAATCTCAATCAGCTCGAAGAAAAGCTTGAGGAAGTATTGGAAAAGTATCCCGAAGTAATCATCAAAGAAGGTTCTCAATTGAATATTCTGGAGCGAAAAGCAGACACTCTTCTCGTCAGATTTCAGTTTCCGATCAAAACCGGTGAAAAACCCACAGAAATTCAAGTGAAAAAAGCTTTAAACCAAGCCCTGATCGACTGGAGACATGAATTACGACAAGCCTAATTACTTTGACTTAGTCTACCAAGTAGTCCGCGAAATTCCCAAAGGAAGAGTGACTAGCTATGGTGCCATCGCTCATTACCTAGGGTTGAAAAGCGGTGCGAGGATGGTGGGATACGCGATGAGTGCATCCCATAGCATGCCTGATATACCGGCACAGCGCGTAGTCAATAGACAGGGATTGCTGACAGGAAGACATCATTTCAGCACACCCACCCTAATGCAGGAATTGCTTGAATCAGATGGCGTGAAAGTTGAAAATGATCAAGTAGTCGACTTCGAAAAAGTCTTTTGGGATCCGGAGAAAGAGCTTAGCATTTAAGATTTTTTCCTAAACAGATACAATCCCAAAAACATCAGAGCCCCATTCAAAATCAAAGCCTCAAAGCCGAATTTATAGCCCGAAAGCCATTTTTCTGAATTGGAGCTGATCAAAAAAGTGAGCACGGGAGCTAACACCGCGAGATAAGGTACCCACTTGTCTTTGACTTGAAACTTGGTAAAAAGCCCAAAAGAATACAATCCCAGCAATGGTCCATAGGTATAACCGGCAATGATAAATACTGAGTTGATCACACTTTGGTCATTGAGCCAATAGAAAGCCAGGATGAGGAAAAACATCAGGCCGGTGAATGCGATGTGGACTTTTTTGCGGATTGCCACTCGCTTCTCCGGAGCATAGTTTCGCTCGATCTGAAGAAAATCATAACAAAACGAGGTGGTCAAAGCTGTCAGTGTCGAATCTGCGCTGGAATAGGCTGCTGCCGTAATTCCCAAAACAAAGACGATTCCTGTAAAAGCAGAAAAATGCTGTGTAGCCAACATCGGAAACAGCTGATCAGACTTGGCAGGTAATGTGATCCCCTTTGTCTCTGCATAGAGGTAAAGCATCACTCCAAGAGAAAGGAAAAGGATGTTTACGATTACCAAAATGAGGGTGAACCAAAACATGTTTTTCTGAGCATCTCCCAGAGTTTTGCAGGTCAAGTTTTTCTGCATCATATCCTGATCCAATCCAGTCATCACAATGGTGATAAATGCACCGGAGACAAACTGCTTGAAGAAGTTGGTGCCAGCTTTCCAGTCCCAGTCGAAAATCGACGATCGCTCATCTTGAGCTACTGCGGAAATGTAATCTCCGAGACTTTTGATCTCTAAGTCTTGTCCAATAAGGATAATAGTAATGATCACCGATGCCAGCATAAATGCTGTCTGCAGCGTGTCTGTCCACACGACAGTTTTGATCCCCCCACGATAAGTATACAGCCAAATCAATCCAACAGTGATCAGTACAGAAACCCAAAATGGAATTCCTAAAGAATCAAAAAGGATCAATTGAAGCACGCTTGCTACTAAGTACATCCTTAGGGAAGAACCCAAAGCACGTGACAGAATGAAGAAAAAAGATCCCGTTTTATAAGACCAAAAGCCGAATCTATCCTCCAAGTAGGAATATATTGAAACTAGATTCAAGCGATAATAGAGCGGCAAAAGCACCTTGGCAATCGTGAAATAGCCTAAGGTGTAGCCTAAAACAACCTGAAAGTAATAGAAGTTACTATTACCTACTTCTCCAGGAACCGAAATGAAAGTTACTCCCGAAAGTGAGGCTCCGATCATTCCAAAAGCCACCAAAAACCAAGGAGATTGACGGTCACCCGTGAAAAAAGTATCAGCGGTAACTTTGCGCGAGGTAAACCAAGAAATCAAAAAAAGTAATAGAAAATAGGCCGAAATGACCAAGAGTACGACTTGGGAATTCATAAAGGTAGAGTCTGACGCTCGCTAAGTTGTCCATTATTCTTAATTTTGCCAAATGAACCCATTCAGCATGCCACTTCCGGAACTTGAAGAAATCGAACTCCTACTAGAGGAATTGATCGATCAGGAAGCACTTGATCTGGTAGTATTTAATGATGATGTCAATACATTCGAGCATGTGACTCAGGTATTGATGAAAGTATGTAAACACACGCATGAACAAGCTGAGCAATGTACTCTGATCATTCATTACAAAGGCAAATGTTCAGTAAAAAAAGGTTCCCGAGAAGAATTGAAGCCCATGTGTGAGGCTATCTTGGACGCAGGAATACAAGCCGCCATCGTTTAACTTCTCTTTACTTGAACTTCCCTTCTAAATTAATCGAAGATGCCGTTACGGAGATTTCCCGTCTTCCAGGCATAGGCAAAAAGACCGCATTGAGGCTCGCCTTACATCTGCTCAAACAGAACGAAGCCGTAACAGAGGCCTTAGCTCTGGCATTAACGAGGATGCGGGAGGAAATCAATTACTGTAAAAACTGCCATAATATTTCTGATTCTGAAGAGTGCAGTATTTGCCAAAGTCATAGAAGAGACCGATCCTTAGTTTGTGTGGTGGAAGACATCCGAGATGTATTGGCAATTGAAAACACCAATCAATACCAAGGACTATATCATGTTTTAGGAGGTGTGATTTCTCCTATTCAAGGAATCGGACCCGAAGAATTAAAAATTGAAAGTCTACTCAGCAGAATTACTCAAGGTGAAATTAGAGAAGTGATCTTAGCCCTTTCGGCCACCATGGAAGGTGATACTACTTCTTTTTATTTAAGCAAAAGACTGAAGGAATCCTCTGTGAAAGTCAGTACGATTGCTCGTGGCATTCCTGTTGGAGGTGAGTTAGAATTTACAGATGAGGTAACCTTGGGCAGAAGTATTCTGACAAGGATAAATTATTCTCAGGATTAAAGAAATTATTTGGTTCAAACCAATCTCAGTCTATATTTGCATCTCGAATTGGGGGATTAGCTCAGTTGGCTAGAGCGCTACACTGGCAGTGTAGAGGTCATCGGTTCGAATCCGTTATCCTCCACTAAGGCTTGCAGAAAATGCAGGCCTTTTTATTTTCCAGGCATGTATTACGTGTACATACTTTTCAGCTCAAAGACCGGCAAGTATTATATCGGTTCCACAGATAACCTGGAGGGGAGATTAAAGCATCATAATGCAGGTTCCACTTCTTCCACAAAATCTGGCGCTCCGAATTGGGAAATTAAATACATTGAAAATCTGCCAGATCGGACAGCCGCTTTAAAAAGGGAGCTAGAAATCAAAAAGAAAAAAAGTAAAAAATACATTGATTGGTTGATTAGCTCATCCCGATAGATACCTTAGGTTTGTTCGATGAAAAATAAGGATGATTTGGAGTATAATTGAAGCCTGTCAGCGACCCAGCGATGGCTTAAGATGTAAGAGATCTAACGCGATATTCGGGACTGACAGGATTCAAGAAC